>Ga0209128_1000006_pt1 | contig 224175 bp, 196 predicted proteins | sample ETNvirnome_6_100_FD_184072 | JGI IMG/M metagenome (GOLD analysis project Ga0209128, IMG submission 184072) | Marine viral communities from the Pacific Ocean - ETNP_6_100 (SPAdes) (version 2) | ecosystem: Environmental > Aquatic > Marine > Oceanic | place: Pacific Ocean | collected 2013-06-19
GTTGAAGAATTCCAGCGTGTTGGCAATGATTCCGGAGGAACGTGACCGGGGATTCCGGCATCGTGACCAGCGATTCCGGAAAAACGTCCAAAATCGGTCACGATAAAACGGAATGAGCGGTCACGATCACCCGGAACAGGCGGTCACGTTCAAACGGAATGGGCGGTCACGATGGGCCGGAATATGCATGCCTAACACCAAACGAGGTAAGACCAGCCATTTCGCTTTAATATCGAGACGATCCAGATTGTCGAGGAAGAACCGCTTCCCTATGTGTTCCGCTGCATAGTGAAAAATAAATGCCTCAACAACCATAGCCGAAAAGATGATGGCACTTACATTTTTCGTTGACTGCTGGCCTTTGAGTGAATGAACGTTCATGTCGATGATGAGCGCCTCATCGTCAGAGCAGCGGTGCTCCTCAATCTTCTGGTCAATAGCTTGGCCAGCCTCATACTCTCGAACAGCAATCTTGTAGAAATAGTTATCCATTCTCTCGACCTGATTGACTGCTTAACGCTTGCAGCATGCGCGCCCACGCAATGGAGCCGAAGGCGCAATGTAGAGGGCGTCGCCGTGCCTGCACTGGTTATGCAGTCGGGAGTCTGCCACCGTTGTCATCAGCTGTCTCCAACAGCTCTTTAATCCTAATGATTTCAGCAACGATAGGGTCCATTTCATGGTCACTATCGAGAAGCCGAAAAACGCCAACATCTGTGAAAAAAGCACGAAATAAATGACCCGGAACACCATCATCGCTTGGCTTCGGCCCCACATATTCAGGGATGACAACACCTACGATACCGTCTGACAGATAGCGATCTAGCCTTTCATCAAAATGTTCAATGGCATTCCTGAGGTCACGAGAGAAGAGAGGGTTGCTCTCATCAATATTGAGAGACTCACGTAGATGAACGCCACGTCCGGCATGGCCTTTTCGAACTGGCCAGAAATAGCGTGATAATGCTGCTCCATGGACAATAATATTCTGTAACTCATTGAGAATATTATGTGTCAGAACCCGATCGAGCCCCTCTTCCATCGCGGCTTCCGGCAGGGTTTCAAAAGCATGAGAAATTCGGGCAATTGAGCGAAAGGCGGACTGGGCATTAAATAACATCCCGTTGATATAAAACGCCTCATAGGGTGGCCAGATTTGGCCGCCTACCATCGCCATTACGGTCTCCCTATTGCATAACGCTGAGCTAAGCGTCGTGATCTTGCTCCACTTTCGTAGACCCGTTGAGACAGAGCTTTTCACGGATGCCTTTCTAAAGGCAAATGTTCGCTTTTGTTTAACTGGGCGCGTACTTCAACCGTTCACCGGATAAGCTCGTGGCATCCGGTCGCTCCTTTTCCTCGACCCCAACCCAATCAGAAGTAAAGGCACCACGATCATGGCACTGCCCACGGCGAACCAGAGGTCGGGCATCTCATGGAAACCTACCCATCCGATCAACACCGCCCAGATCAGGCCAGTGTATTCAGCGCTGGTGACCTGATTTGCATCCACCTGCTGGTACGCGAGCAGGACCGTCATGTTGTAGCCCAGGATGAACAGTGCCGAGCCTGATGCACTAATGAGCATTGAGCCATCCCAACTGGCGCCTTCCCAAAGTGCCAATGCCGCTGCGGCGGGAACAATCAGCAGGTAGTTCAGAAACAGCTTGTGAATCGTTGACTGCTGCCTGGGTAGTTTGCGCACCATCACCGCATTGATGGCCAGGGTAAAAGCTGAGCCCAGTGCGGCAATGGCTGCCCAGTCAAATTCGACAGGCCTCAAGATCAACACGATGCCCAGGAACCCACTGAACACTGCGGTTACGCTCATAGGTGTGAGGCGTTCGCCGAAGACCAGCGCCGCCAGAACCATCACCAGTATCGGAGCGGCATAAAACACCGCATTGGCCGTGGCCAGGGGCAGGTTGCCCAGGGCTACGACCATGCATAGCATGCCAGCAAGATGGATGTGAGCGCGAATGGCGTGGATTTTCAGGCCCGCGAACAGGTACTTCCGGTTCAGTTTGCCAATCAGCGGCAGGAGCATGAACAGAGTGAGGACGCAGCGCAGGAAGGCAAACTGGAAGATCGGGGCACCGGGTTCCAGCAGCTTGATAAAGACATCGGAAATGATCGCCATAGCGTTGCCAATGACCAGCAAAAGTATGGCGCTATTGACGGTTTTTCCTGACATGGTGCCTCCCTTAAAGTTTCGGCGTCGACGGCTTTAAGCCCGCTTCGCGCCTAGGTGAATTTCGTTTAGTACCGCTCAATACCAGACCCTAAAGACAAGTGCCAAAAGGACGTTGGGAGCCCGGAGTCTCACGTTAAAGTTGTGAGACACTTTTTCAGAGACGGCTAAAACAGTGGCTGAAGCCTTGGTAGCTCTGGGCTTGAGTAATCCCACGTATCATGAGATCGAATCTCAATCTCAAGTTGGAATGACAAACATGGAGGGCAGTCTAAGCGGGTGCTAATATCCGATAAAATGATCAATATTCATGTGCTATTAGAAAATTAGATAATGAAGCTGCCACCCCTGAAAGCCCTGCCTGTTTTCGAAGCCGTTGCCCGTCTCAACAGCTTTTCACTCGCTGCCGATGAGTTGGCGGTGAGCCAGAGCGCCGTAAGCCATCAGATCAAGCAGCTGGAAACCTACCTGGGCGAGCAGTTGTTCTGGCGCAGTGGACGGACGCTGTCGCTGACCGATGAGGGCCGGCAGTACCTGGATGCGGTCAGTTCAGCGCTGTTGCAGATTGAGCGGGCCAGTGAGCAGATTCTGGGGCATGAGGAGTCGATGCTGAGGCTCTCGGTGTTCAGTTCGTTTGCCGTGCGCTGGCTGGTGCCACGGTTGCCGGATCTGAAGCGTTTGCATCCACAGTTGGATCTTGCGCTGGAAATGAGCAGCGGCAATCCGGTGTTGTCGGATCGGGTGGCGGATTGTTTTATTACCGTTAAACCCACGTCGCCAGCGTTCAGCTATGAGCTGCTTTACGAGGAGCGTCTGTTCCCCGTATGCAGCCAGGATTACTGGCAGAAGATACGCCGGGAGCTGGCGTTGGAAGAGGTTGCCGGTGACCCGGCATCGGTGTCGTTAACGCCGGCGATGATGGCGGAGTTTCCGTTACTGTCCACCTACAGCATCTATAACCGGCAGGGTGGGGATTGGGAAGCCTGGTATCGTGAAGCGGGCCTGGACCTGCCCAAATCCTGCCGTTTACTGCACTCGAGTCATATGCTGCTGTCGCTGGAAGCTGCGCGCTTCCACCAGGGAATTGCGCTGACCAACGACTACATGCTCAGTACCCGCAAGGATTCCGGTGACTTTGTGCGCTTGCCCTGCCACTCCGTTATGACGGGCGACATTTTTTACTTTGCATGGAAAACCAGCCGTCGTCGTGAACGAGGGATTCAGCTTCTGCGGCGTTGGCTGGTTTCAGAAGCGATCAATTCAGGATTACGTCCGGAGGAGGTCTCTCAGTAAACATTCGCTTTATCGGGTGCTTTCGGGGTGAAAGCGCAGCGGTCTGGCTTGATGTCCAGTAGCGGAGTGCCGTCCAGACAGTCCAGGCCGCGTACGATCAGCGTTCCTTTTTCTATACGAATTAGTTTGACCATGGACGTGCCAATCGGATTGGGCCGAACCGGCGACCGAAGGGCGAAGGTTCCGAAGGTCTGACCATCGCTTCTGGGGCTTTGCCGGATCAGGTCCCGGCGGCTCTGGTCGAGCCAGTAAAGCACCTCAATGGTGTCGTAGTCTTCGAGCCCCGCCAGCGCGTTGTGCCAGACGGGGTCCAGAACCAGCTGGCACTCCGGGCCGTCAAGGCGGCCCTGGCGCGGGCAGTCCTTGCGATCGCGCCAGGGGGTATGAATGGTGCCGATGAATCGCAGCGTTGCATCGGAGGCCGGTTCAAGTGCCACGGCCTCCTCATTCGGACGCAAATCACCAGGATCGTTCATCGGCTGGCCCACGCTTTATTGCTCGTCATTTCTCTTCTCTGGGTGGGCGCTCGACCACCTTGCGTTTGCCCTTGGCACAGCGCGAAAGCGCTTTCAGGCCGTCGGCATCGAAAGCATCGACGCGGATCACATCATAGAGCGCTTCCAGTGCTTCCAGCAGTTTGTCGCACTCGTCTGCCTTGACCACGCCCTGGGCACAGGCCCAGTCAACCAGTTCCTTGCGCTGATGCCCCATCAACAGGTCAATGCCGCCCAGTTCGTCTTCATCGCGGTTGCGCATGGCGTCATGCAGCCGGCTGCGCATGTCCGCGGTCTCGTTGGCCAGCTTGTAGGCATTGAGCACCCGCCCGAGCGGATCTTCCGGGTCCATGGTGGTGTAGGTACCGCGACTGATGCGCTGGCGTACCGGGGTGTCCTTGACGATGGATTCCGCGACCTGTGCGCCCAGCTTGTCGTCCGGGCCGTTCAGGCCAGTGGCACCCAGCGGGAACACCAGCAGTCGCAGGGGCCAGCGCAGGGCCGGAACCGGGAAGTTGATGATGGCTTCGCGCATGGAGCCCTGTAGATCCCTGAGGCAGGTCTGTAGGCACCACTCTACCAGCGGCCGCTGGTCATCCGGGTAACCCTCCTCATGCCATTGTTTGATGACGGCGGTGGCGTAATAGAGTTGCACCAGGCAGTCGGCCATGCGCCCTGAGAGGCGTTGCCGGGCCTTGAGGCCTCCACCAACGGTCAGCAGAGTGACGTCAGTCATCAGGGCGAAGGCTGCTGAGAACCGCGCCAGCTGTCGGTAGCTGGACTTGATGTTGCCTTGCCGTGGCACCGATTCGGCCCATCCCCTGGTCAGTCCCAGCAGCAGGGCCCGAAGGGCGTTGCGGGTGGTATGGGCCAGATGCCGGTAGAAGATACCGTCGAATTTCTTCGCTGCCTTGTCCTCGTCTTCCATGCCTGCTGCTTCGATTTCCTCAACAATGAACGGATGGCAGCGGATGGAACCCTGGCCGAAGATCATCAGGCTCCGGGTAAGGATATTGGCGCCTTCCACGGTGATCCCGATGGGGACCGCCTGGTAGGCCCGGGCCAGGAAGTTGCGGGGGCCGGTGATGACACCGCGGCCTGCCACCACGTCCATGGCATGGTTGATGACTTCCCGCATCAGGTCGGTATTGCGGTATTTCAGCACGGCGGACGGCACCGAGGGCCGCACGCCACGGTCCAGCATGCCGGAGGTCAGCAGCCGGGCAGCGTCCATCATGTAGGTGTAGCCTGCGATGGGCTCCAGGGCTTCCTGCACGCCTTCAAACTGGCTGATGGTCCGGCCGAACTGTTCCCGGGTGTAGGCGTAGGAGCCGGTGGCCAGGCTGGCCACCTTGCCGGCACCGGTGCCGAGGGCGGGCAGGGAGATGGAGCGGCCGATAGACAGACACTCCAGCAGCATGGTCCAGCCCTTGCCGAGCATATCCTGGCCGCCGATGACCTGTTCCATGGGAATGAACACGTCGTTGCCCCAGGTGGGACCATTCATGAATACGGTGTTCATGGGCAGGTGGCGGGCACCGGCGTTGACGCCGTCCGTGTCTTTGGGCACCAGTACACAGGTCACACCGATTTCATCGGAATCGCCCAGCAGCTTGTCCGGATCATAGACCTTGATGGCCAGGCCGATCAGTGTCGCCACCGGGGCCAGGGTGATGTAGCGCTTGTTCCAGGTGACTTTCAGGCCCAGCACTTCCTTGCCGTTCCATTTGCCCTTGCAGACGATGCCTTTGTCCGGAATGGCGCCGGCGTCGGAGCCGGCCACCGGGGAGGTGAGGGCGAAACAGGGAATCTCGTCGCCGCCGGCGAGTCTGGGCAGATAATGCTGTTTCTGCTCATCGGTGCCGTAGTGCATCAGCAACTCGCCCGGGCCGAGGGAGTTGGGCACCATCACGGTAACGGCAGCCGATACGCTCCGGGTGGAAATCTTCATCACGATTTCCGAGTGGGCGGTGTTGGAGAACCCCAGGCCGCCGTCTTCTTTGGGAATCACCAGGCCGAAAAAGCCGTTCTCACGGATGAACTTCCAGACCTTGTCCGGCAGGTCGTATTGCTCGTGGGTGATTTTCCAGTCGTCGAGCATGGCGCACAGCTTTTCCACCGGGCCGTCCAGGAAGGCCTGTTCCTCGCTGGTGAGGTGCGCCGGCTTGGCGTCCAGCAACTTGTTCCATTTGGGCTTGCCGGAGAAAAGTTCGCCGTCCCAGTCCACCGAGCCGGATTTCAGGGCTTCCGCCTCGGTATCCGAGAGTTTCGGCAGCCGGCTGCGCACCCAGCCAAGCAGGGGGCGGCTGAGCTTGTCGAGGCGCAAGTCGCCGGGAATAACAAGGATTAACGCCAGCGCCAGCAGTACACCGCCACAAAGAATGCTGATCAGGTGCCATTCATCCTGGAACAGACCCACAACGGTCGCAATGGACATGACGGCAGCGGCTGTGGTGCCGCCTATACCCAGGTAGATCAGCACCAGGGCACTGATCAGCAGAAGTAGAACACTCATGTGAAGACCTCCGTATCGTGAATGCAATCAGCGAGAAACTGACCTTTACCATCGGTCAAAGCCTGACCAGTTGCAAGAGGCGTGGGGGCGGGATGTAAAGATTGATTGCAGTAATGAAAAGCATTGTCAAAAACCCGCAAGTTTCTCTCCATTGATTGATCCAGACTGCAACTTTCGGAGAACACATAGCCTCATTCAATAAAAAGTACCCGGAGCCTAATGATGTTTAGCCAGCTCACCGTTGCGAAACGCCTTGCCCTTGGCTTTGGTCTGATTCTGTCGCTGATGATTGCCATAAGTCTGGTTGGTAATCATCGGGTCGGTTTTATCGACAGGACCCTGACCGACGTGGGTGATGGCGCCGCCGTGAAGCAGCGCTATGCGATTAACTTTCGGGGCAGTGTCCATGACCGGGCAATAGCCATTCGCGATGCAGTACTGGTTGAGAACGACCGGGAGCTACAACGGCACCTCGCGGACATTGAGCGTCTTAAGGGGTTCTATCGGGATTCCGCCGGCCCGATGGATAGGATGTTCCGGGAAGAAGGCGCTAACAGCCGGGAAAGGGAGCTCCTGGCAGCGATCAAAGAGATCCAGCGCAGGGCCCTGACGCTGACCGACGACCTCCTCGAGCTTCGCCTGGCGGGAGAGATCGACCAGGCCCGGGCATTTCTGCTCAGCGATGTCTCTGGCGCTTACTCGGAGTGGTTGAAACGGGTAAATGCCTTTATTGATTACCAGGAAGAGGTGGTTACAGGTGGCGTGGATGAGGTTCGCGAGGCAGCGAGTACATTCAATGCGTTGAACCTGGCCGTCACCGGTCTCGCGGTGGTTCTGGGTGCCCTGGTGGCACTGGTGATCATTCGCCGATTGAAGAAGATTCTTGGCGGTGAGCCCGAAGACGTTGCCCGGGCCATTCGTCAGCTGGCCGATGGTGAGTTGGACCAGGAGCTCCGGACACGGTACCCGGATAGCGTGATGGGCGCGCTGCAGGACACTGTGGAGCGATTGGGCGGCATTATCCGGGAAGTAGGGTCTGCCGCTGAAGAGCTCTCCACTTCCTCCTCTGAACTTGAAAGCACTTCGGATAACAACAGCCGACAGATACGTCTCCAGGCGACCGAGGCGGAACAGATGGCCACGGCGGTGAACCAGATGGCCGCCACGGTGAACGAAGTGGCGGGTTTTGCCGCCAGCGCGGCAACCGCCACCCAGAAAGCCGACATCGAAGTGGAGAGCGGTAATCGCGTGGTGCAGGAAACCGCGGCCTCCATCGGAGAGCTGGCGGAAACCCTGGAGCAGGCAACACAGACTGTGCAGCGCGTGTCCCAGGACAGCGCCAATATCGAAAAGATCATCGAGGTGATCAACGCCATCGCCGAACAGACCAACCTGCTGGCGCTGAATGCTGCGATCGAGGCGGCACGCGCCGGCACCCATGGACGAGGATTCGCTGTCGTGGCCGACGAAGTACGGTCGCTGGCATCGCGGACCCAGGATTCCACCCGGGAAATTCAGGAGATGATTGGAAACCTGCAGGCGGGCGCCGGCCAGGCGACCGAGGTTATGGAAAGCAGTCGGGAGCTTGCCCGCACCACGGTGGACAAGACCAGCGAGGCGGAAGCTGCTCTGGCCCGGATTCGTCATGAGGTGGGTGCCATCAACGACATGAATGCCCAGATCGCCAGTGCCTCGGAAGAGCAGAGTTCCGTTGCAGAAGAAGTTAACCGCAATATCAGCCGCATCCATGATGCCACGGTGGAGACCTCAGCCGGTTCCGAGCAGGTGGCCGGGGCAAGCCGTGATCTGGCCGTACTTGCCGGCCAGCTGCGTTCCAGGGTCAGTGTGTTCCGGTTTAAAGGCTGAGTCCGCAGATCAGCAGCGCCAGGGTTGCCAGCAGCACCCCGACGTTGATGCCGAGGAGTGTGTTGAATTGTTCGGGGCGGTTGAGCGCGCCTGGCAGCTTGACGCTTATCCAGATGGCTGCCGGCAGAGGCGCAAACGCGAGAGCGGTCCACAGCGGCAACCAGCCGATCCAGATTGCCGCCTCAAGAATGCCGTAGCTGCCCAGTAACAGCAGCCCCACCAGGCGGGCGGCGGCCGTCTTTCCGAGCGTAATCACCAGATGCCGGCGCCCGACTTTCCGGTCCGCGTCGGCATCCGGTATCTGATTGATCAGCAGCAACTCACTGACCAGCAGCAGGCCGATGGTGGAAACGGTAAGAGCCGTTGCGTCCAGCCGGGCCCCCAGGGCAATCAGACTGCCAAGAATCATCACCGGTCCGAACCCCAGCCCCGGAGCCAGCAGGCAAATCAGCGGCGAACGGGTAATCCAGCGGGTATACGTGAGCACCAGCACCACGCCGGCCGCGCCGAGCACCAGCATTGGCAGGCCCCGGAGCCAGAGAAAATACAACCCGATTGCGACAACCAGTCCCAGTGTGCCAAAGGCGGCCAGCAGGACTTGCCGGGCGGCGGTGGGAACCTCCGGCAAGGCACCACTGCCGCCGGAGAATGGCGTGCGACGGGTAATCAGATCCAGCCCGGAGGCAAAGTCTTCGTACTCATTGAGCAGATTGACGGCGGCATGGGCCAGCAGGGCGCCAATCAGGACGAGCAGGGTATTGAGCAGGGCCGGAGGCTCGCCCTGGTGCCAGGCTACCGCCACGCCAAGGCCGGCACACAGCGGTGCGAGTACCAGGAAATTGGGTCGGGAGGCGCGCACCACCGCAACGGTTTCAGACATCGGGTCCTTCCTCGGCTAACAGAGCGGTTAGTGGGGCAGATGCTCAGACGTAGCCGGCGGCAAACACCAGACCGAGCACAACCGGCATAACCACAAGACTGCCCAGATTGCTCAATAATACCAGCGAGGCGACCTTGTGTGGCTCCTGCCGATACTGTTCCGCCACCATGTAATTGAGTACGGCCGGAGGCAAGGCTGCAAATACCCACAGCGCCGCCACCTGCATCCCGGGAAGATCCAGAACCGCAATCATCGGCCATGCAAGGATCAGACCGCTGGCGGGACAGGCGATGGCGCCCAGCATACCCAGTTTCCAGTCACTGAAATCGATATCAAGCATGCGCACGCCAAGGGCAAAGAGCATCAGCGGTATGCTCACACCACCGAGCATGTTCAGGGTTTCCAGCAGCCATTCTGGCAGGGTCACGCCCCCGAGATTGACCGAGAGCCCGGCAATACTGGCAAATACGATGGGCAGCTTCAGGCGTTTTACGATGGAGGTATGGGGGGCGAGCATGTACAGCCCCACCGAAAAGTGCAGCAGCATTTCCACGATGAATAGCACAATGGCCGCCGGCAGGGCCTCATCGCCAAAGGCCAGTACCAGCAGCGGAAGACCCATATTGCCGGAATTGTTAAACATCATCGGTGGCAGAAAGGTCTTCAGGTTCAGCTTCAGAACCCTGGCCAGCGGATACAGAACAATTCCTGATCCGAGCACAACCACCGTGGCGGCCAGTGCAAGCTGGGCGTAGTTCTGCAGCGGAGCCTGCTGGTCAGCAAGAACAGCGAAGACCAGCATGGGCACAAACAGCTCCATGTTGAGAACGTTCAGTCCCTGGATGTCGGGCGTCCGGTAGCGGCCATAGAGTGCGCCGCAACCGGCGATCAGAAATACCGGCAACATGGTGGACAGAATCTGGCCAATCATTGAACAGGCTCCGGGGAATGTTTGGAAGTTTTTATTGGATAAACCGTTAGGTTCGCAAGTATCGCCCTGCTTGGGCAAGTGTTTATCGACGATGTTCGACCAAAGCCGGATATGAACACGGTGGCGACATCGGCAGCCGACGGTTGCGATGGCCGTTCGGGCCCACCACAATACCGTTTTCCAATGTTGTTATCTGCCCTGGAGAGTCCCTGTGTCCAGCCCGTTTGATCAGCCGGTTTCCCGGGAACACACCTGTTCCGTCAAGTTTGATGCCCGCAAGGCGGTTTTTGGCACCGAGGATGTTATCCCGGTCTGGGTGGCCGATATGGATTTCGCGGCACCGGAGGCTGTCACCCGTGCGTTGAGGGAGCGGGCGGAACATCCGGTTTATGGCTACACCCTGTTTCCGGACAGTCTTTACCAGTCGATGATCGACTGGTTTGCCAGTCGCCATGACTGGGAGATCCGGCGCGAGTGGATACTGATGGCGCCCGGCGTGGTGCCATCGATCAACGCCGCGTGCATGGCCTACGCGGGACCCGGTGAGGGCGTCATCATCCAGCCGCCGGTTTATCCGCCGTTTTTCAGTTCGGTGCGGCACAGTGGCCGGGTGGTGATCGAAAACCCCTTGGTGCCGGAGGATCCGGACACCGGAGACCCGGGCCACTACCGCATGGATCTTGATCACCTGGAGCAGTGCGCAGCCCGCCCCGATGCCCGGATCCTGCTGCTGTGCTCGCCCCATAACCCGGTTGGCCGGGTTTGGTCGGAGGAAGAACTGACGGCGGTGCTGGATATTGCTCGCCGGCACCGGCTGGTGGTGGTCTCCGACGAGATTCATTGTGACCTGACCTTCACGGATAAACCCCGCCACACCATGCTGGCGAACCTGGCTGACCCCGACGACGCACTGGTAACGGCGGTAGCACCGAGCAAGAGTTTCAACATGCCCGGCCTCGGACTGTCAGCCCTGGCGATCCCCGATGCCGACAGACGCAAGGCCATGAAGGCGGTGTTCGAATCCATGCATCTGCCCCAGTGCAATCCGTTCAGTAGTGTCGGGTTTGAGGCTGGCTATCGCCATGGGGCGTCCTGGCTGGATGAACTGATGGCCTATCTGCAGGCGAACCGGGACTATGTGGTGGAGGCGGTTACTCAACGCCTGCCCGGGATCCGGGTGTCAGCGCCCGAAGGCACCTACCTGATGTGGCTGGATTGCCGCGAACTGGGACTGGACGATGCGGGTCTGAAACGCTTTTTTGTCCGGGAAGCCGGTGTCGGCATGAATCCCGGACTCTCCTTCGGCGGTCCGGGCAGTGGCTTTATGCGCCTGAATATCGGCTGCCCGAGATCGGTTCTGGAGGAGGTCATTGGCCGCATCGAAGCGGCTCTCTAGTTAGTTGCCCGCTCCTCGTTACTGTCGGCCTTCCAGGGAACAATGATCCTCCACCAGTTGCCAGCGAGGGGGCTTGTTCATGCCGGGCATGTCTCCGTTGGTTGCCCGGATAGCCTCCCAGATCTGACCGCCGTGGGTGACCAGGCTGCCAACCGTGTAGCTTCTGGAAAATAGCCACGGGTCCGGTCTTACACACATGCCGGAAGACGTCTCGCCCCGTTTGCTCTTGCCGACGGTTTGGCCGGCACCAGCCTCGGTGCCTTTCTGGCCGTCTCCGGCCCGGGTTTGATCAACCGGTTGCTTACGGCCCTCGCAGTCCGGCACAGAATCCAGCTCTTTCCAGTCGAACGTAATGCCCGGTTCCAGGCCCTCGTGCAATTCGCGGGACTCATACCAACTGCCTTTGTGAAAGACCGCAGCACCGGCTGGATAATAGCGGGTAGGTACCCACTTGGACTCCTCGGGATCACAGGGTTCCGCTGCAGCCGGCGCCGACAGGCCAGCGGTCAACAGGACCAGAACCAGGCAAAAGAAGCGGTGCGAGTTTTCTGGCACAGGTTTAATCATGGGGGTCTCCTTTTGCTGAGCGTTCCGGGGTTGGGTAGTGGGTGTGTTTCCGGGTCTGCGTGGCCAGCACCAGCCCGGCCAGGATCAGTGCCCCGCCAATAACATGAAACAGCCCGAGGGATTCGGCCAGGAAAATGCCGGCCAGAATCGAGGCGAAGACGGGCGTCAGATACATAAAGATGGCCGCCCTGGCCGGACCAATTTTATGCACACCGTGGTTCCAGAATCCATAGGCCAGGATCCCCGGGAAGATGGCGAAGTACAGCAACGGCATGGCGGTGCTTTGCGACAGCTCAAAGCCACCAGAGAAGAACAGCAGATCCGTCAGATAGAAGGGCAGGACGACCAGTGTGCCGAGGAGAATCTGGGTGGTCAGAAACGTTAGTGCAGGCAGTGGTACGGCCTGCCGTCTCAGTAGCACCGAGAACAGGCCCCAGCTGAATACTGCCGCCACCATGATCAGATCGCCTGGTTGGGCCTGGAGACTGGTCAACACCGAGAGGTCGCCACGGGCAATAACGGTAACGATGCCGGTAATGGCCAGCGCGATACCCAGCGCCTGAATCGGCCGGGTGCGGTCGCCGAGGAGAATCCAGGCCAGCAGTGCCACGAAAATGGGGATAGTGGCGTTGATCAGGGCAATATTGGTAGCGGTGGTTGTGGTGGCCGCCAGATACAGCAGGGTATTGAAGGCTCCCACACTGAAGGTCGCCAGTGCGAGCATGGAACCGAAGCGCTGGCGGATAACCTGGCGGTGGCGCCAGATACCGGGAAGCCCGAAGGGCAGCAGGATAGCCAGGGCGATCACCCAGCGCCAGAAGGACATGGATAACGGCGGGATGTTCTCGACCGTACCCCGGGCCACCACGGCGTTGCCGGCCCAGAATAGCGGGGTGAGAACCAGCCCGATGTAGGCCAGGCCGGGAATTCGCGACAAGACTCCGGCTTTCTCGGAAGACACAAAGGCTCCTGTGGGGTTGGTGATACCCGAAAAAAGCCTAGCATACTACTCTCCGGGAACTTCTGCCTCCGTACCAATGTGGTAGGCGGCAAAACCGGCCATCACTACCTGGTCCACGGCCATACCGATAACCCGGCCATCGGTGGTAGACCGGATGGGGTGCTGGGCATTGGTGATCGGATCGGAGACGTAACCGAGAATCTCTCCTTCCGATACGTTTGCCCCCAACTCAATTTCGCTGAACAGAATCCCGCCGTGGTCCGCGCGGATCCAGTCGGAATCGTAGTAGACAGGCTCCGGATCGCCCCACACGAACATCCGGGAGATCATGCCCTGACGCTCCATCAGGCTGGTTAGGCTGTTCACGCCGGCACCGATCTGGTGCTGCTGTATACGGTGGGATTCGCCGGCTTCCAGGGTGACGGTGCGAATACCGGCTTCCACAGCAGCGGTGCGCAACATGCCCGCAGAACCGGAGCTGTGAACCACCGCCATGCGGTCAAAGCCCCGGGTGAATTCCGCCACGTCCGGGTTGTTCATGTCGGCGCGAAGCTGCGGCAGGTTGGTGCGCTTCAGTGAGCCGGTATGGATGTCCACCAGCATGTCGCACTTGCGAATCACGTTTTCGAACAGTGAATGCGCAATCCGGTCCGCCAGGCTGCCGTTGGGGCTGCCCGGGAAATGCCGGTTGAGGTCCCGACGATCGGGAAGGTAGCGGCTGCCCTGCTGGAATCCAGGCAGGTTCACAATCGGCACGCCTACCACCGTGCCCGAGAGCTTCTCGGGGTTCAGGTCGTACATGGTCTGGCGGATGATTTCGATGCCGTTCAGCTCGTCCCCATGGACGGCGCCGGTGAGGCACAGGGTGGGGCCGGCGTTGATACCGTTAACCACCAGTACCGGCGTGGTCTGGGACAGACCGGCAATCTGGATGCCTGGCGTCCAGGCCAGGCGGGTAGACGTGCCCGGCATAACATCGTTGTCGAGCAGGGTGAATACCTTGCCCTCGCGAATTTCGGGTTCGGATTGCGGCTCAGGTTCGGCCACGGCTTCGGTTGCCATCACCTCGGATTCGGCGGCATCCGCATCCATGTCCGCCGGCGTTGACACCCGGGCTTCCGGTGGCGGTGCTACCTGTTTCAGATCGATATTCGGCGCCACTTTCCGTGACGCGGCTGAGGGCGTATCGACACCGGCACCGCCCCGCGGGGCTTCCGGTTTCCGGGATTTGTGTTCCTGCCCTTTGGTCTGCAGAGGGGCCGAATGCTCAACGTCCTCGACGCTCTCGTCCTCGGCCAGTTCCGCGATCAGCACTTCGGATTTTTTGCTGGCCTTTGCCGAATCGGTTTCGGCCAGAACAGGTGCCGACAGCCAGGGTATGACCAGGCCAATCAGCAGGATCCGGGGGGACGGTTTTTGAAGCCGCTCAAACAGCATATTTCCTCACGGTTCGTCAGTGTGCGCTCAAGGATAGAGTGCCTCTGGCGGTCATGAATACTGCTGTGACAAAGGTTTAATGCCACTTTCATGAAATCCGGGCAAGTTATAACGAAAACAGTTATACGCCGGAAAAGTGATTAAAAATATGGGTGTTTTGCGAAATCCCGTGTGCTTTCGTTACTCCCGCGTTAGCTGTCGTGTACGACATGCCACAGATCGTCCTCCCGGAACGCCCTGTGCTCCGCCTCCAGCTTCAGTAAATGCGCCAGGGCTGACCGTGCCGCAAGGCCGTGGATGGCGGCCGGAACATCGTCATAGGCTTTTGCGGTAAGAGCTTTCAGGTCTACAGGAGCCAGGGCTTCCAGCGCGCGGGCCACCTTGTGCTCACGGGACAGACGGTGGGTGATCAGGAAATCGATCACCGCTTCGGGATGCCCCATCAGAAAGCCGTGTGCTGGCGCAATGTAGCGAATGGATTCGGCCAGCAACTCGTAGAGCGACTCGATGTAGGCCTTCATGTCGCCGTCCGGCGGATTAATGACCACCGTTGAGCCCTGCATGATGTGGTCACCGGAAAACAGCAGCTTCTGGTCGACCAGCAGAAAACACAGATGGTTCGAGGCATGACCCGGGGTATGAAGCACCTTCAGGAGCCCGGCTTCGGTCACAATCAGATCACCGTGCTCCGGTTCATCATCGGCCCGGAAGGTCTGGTCCTGGCCGGCACCCGGGGGCGCCGGCCAACCGAACACCCGGCAACCGGTGCGCTCTTTCAGGGCCGCAACCGCCGGCGAATGATCCTGGTGCGTGTGGGTAACCACAACCTGATCAATCACCCCACCGGTCACCTCCAGAATTCGCTCGATATGGGACTCGTTGGCGGGGCCGGGGTCGATCACCGTGAAGCGTTCATGGCCCAGAATGTAAGTGTTGGTCCCTGGCCCGGTCATCATCCCCGGGTTGGGCGCCGTCAGCCGGGTGACACGGGCCGCGACCTCAACCGCCTCTCCGGGATTAATCTCCGCCCGGGTCGAGCCTTCACCTTCCGGATCCAGCTTCGCGGCCTCATCATAGGCCGGCGCTCCCGGCTCCAGCGTCACCGGCTTACCCTTTTTGACCGCCGGCCAGGGCTGGTTGGGGTAGGGCTCGGGCGGGTTGGCGTGGGCATAGCGCATCAGCGCATCGGTGGTCTCGAACCCGTTCAGCACCCGCAACGTCCGAATCGTTGGCAACCCCAGCAACCGCTGGCCGTTCCGATGATCCTCAAGGGCCTGTTCCGGGCGGATCCAGACATGATCGATGGTTTCGATACCGTCGTGCCCGGCCAATTGACCTTCCGGAGCGGGCGTCACGAAAAACCGTGTATCGAAACGCCTCGGCGGCCCCGGCGGCGTAATCCAGTGGCCGAGATAGGCAAGCCTGTCCAGCGGAAGCGCCAAGCCGTGCTTTTTGCACAGACTGGCCAGAGACAGATCGCCGTCGAACACCGACCTCCGATCCGCATGGGCCGGATGATCCCCGGATATCGGGTTGCCCTGTTTATCCACCGCAACCAGAACCCCGGACTCCTCAAAACACTCCCGAACCGCCGCCAACATATAGTCCGCGCCGCCTTCATCGACACTCATGGTCTGACTGATCTCGGCGTCTCCGGGCCCGATAATATGGTCCTGCCCGTGAGTCTCGTTTTCCTCGACTCGCCCGCCAGGGAATACAAAATAGCCGGGCATAAACACGGCGTCCCAGGTGCGTTGCAGCAGCAGGACTTCAAGGCCTTCGGCTGTATCTCGAACCAGAACCAAGGTGGCAGCAGGGCGAATATCCATAAAACTCCATCTTCAAATATTTATTGTCAGTGCGCGGGAGTGATACGAACGATGGCAGGGAAGGGCTTTCCAAAACTGTCTGTCGCCAGGGATGGCGACAGTCAAGCGTCACATGGACGTGCCGCAAGGAGCGTGTTTTGGAAAGCCCTTCCCTGCCGTCGCTCCACCAAAACCATCGGCGCGGAGGTCTCATAGCAAGATAACCGATTTGGGACTGGGCGTCTTGAGATGAACACTAAAGTCGAACAGCGTATGATTTGCCCCAAGATACCCAGTGAAAACAGGAACCCCCGTGGCCCGAATCAAACTCTCCTTCCCGGACGACGTCTTCTGCTTCGAAACCAGAATGCCCGTCAGAATCACCGACATCAACGGCGCCAACCACCTCGGCAACGACGCCCTCATCTCCATGCTCTCCGAGGCCCGGGCCCAGTTCCTGGTCAGCTATGGCATTCAGGAAGCCAGCAAGGACGGCACCGGCATTATCGTCACCGACCTGGCCACCATGTACCAGTCCGAGTCCTTCTTCCCGGAAATGCTGCGCTTTGAAGTGGGTCTGATGGACTTCAACAAGTATGGCGGGGATTTCGTATTCCGGGTCACCAAGGCCGAGAGCGGCCAGCCGGTGGCACTGGCGAAGTATGGCTTCGTCTTCTTCAACTACCACCGCAAGGAAGTGGTGCCCGTGCCCGAGAGCTTCCGCTCACGCTTTGCCTGAGGATATCTCGGCCTTAAGGCGCGTCATGCCGGCCCGGTAGAAGCTGTAAGCCATGGCGCCGGCGAACAGATTGCCCACCAGGGCGCCGCTCATAAGCCCGTAGACGCCGTTGATCTGGCTACCGATCCAGAGCAGGGGCAGGAAACACAGGAACAGGCGCAGGGTGGAGACCAGCAGGGCCCGCATCGCCAGGCCGAGGGCATTGCACACCGACACCATCAGCATGCATACGCCCAGACCGCTGTAGCTGAGCGGTACCCGCACCAGATAGCCGGCCAGAACCTCCTGCACATCACTGTCGCTGGAGAACAGCTCAGACACCAACCCGGAAGCCACCACCCAGGTCAGGCCGATGGCCAGCTGCCAGACCACCACAAACCGGACCGCAAGGCGCACCAGTTTACGGATCTGCTCGATATCCCCGGCACCCAATAACCGGCCAATCATCGGCGGCATCGACATGGTCAGGGCCAACACCACCACAATGGAGAAAAATTCCAGGCGGGTACCCAGACCCCAGGCGGCGACGGCAGCGGAGCCAAAGCCGGCCACGAGGGCCGTCGCCAGCATGGCCGAGACAGCCGGCATCAGCTGGCTCACCATGGCGGGGGCCATAATGCCGTTGAGCTGTTTCAGGGCGTTCCACAGGGCAAGCTCGCGCAGGTCGAACCGGATCCAGCGGCGTTTGAGAAGTTTCGGATAGATCACCAGACAGCCGATTCCGAACGAGGTAATGGTCGCCCAGGCGGCGCCGGGTAGTCCCCAGCCGAAAACAAAGATGTAGAGCGGGTCCAGGGCGATGTTGGTCAGACTCGTGGCCACCATCATGTACCCGGGCAATTTGGTATCGCCGTGGGAGCGGCACACGCTGTAGCCGAAGTACAGGAAGGCTCCGGTCCAGGCGGCCATCAGCCAGGGAACCCAGTACTGCCGGATCAGCGGCAGAAGTGAGTCTTCCGCGCCAAGGGCGGTCATGATGGGCCCCTGCAGAAACCAAAGCGCCACGCAGATGACAAAAACGAGGCTGCCGCCAACGGTAATGATCAGGCCGCCCAGCCGGAAGGCGCGCAGTTCATCGCCGGCACCCAGGGTGCGGGAAACGATAGCTGTGGTCGCAATGCCCAGACCCACCTGAAGGCCGATGATCAACTGCTGCATCGGCAGTGTGAAGCCCAGTGCCGCCAGCGGATCCCGGCCCAGCTGACCCACGAAGGCACTGTCGGCCAGTTGGAAGGTCATCAGGGACAACACGCCGAACAGCATGGGCCAGGTCATGCTGTAGAGCTGGCGGGCCAGGGATGGGTTTTGGGTGGTGGTCTGCACGGGGTGTTGTGGGCCTTCGGTTAGGATTCGGGCTTTGGGCGGGGATTCTAACAGGTTCTGGTTTTGGAGCATGCAGTCGGCTGGGGGCGGGCTTCTGAAACACGCTGTGAATACATCCCTGTACGCTCGGCTCCGCCATCCATGGCTCCGCACGGTTTCAGAAGCCCGCCCCCATCCAACTGCCCCGAAAACCGGTGATATGTCCGGCGCTCAGGGCGATAAGAAGCGTTACAGCACCTTCAGCGCCGCATCGTAATCCGGCTCATCCTTGATCTCATCAACCAGCTGGCTGTGGATGACCTTGTCGTTCTCATCCAGTACGACCACCGCCCTGGCGCAGAGACCGGCGAGGGGGCCATCCTGAATGGCAACGCCGTAGTCCTGCTGGAAGCTGTAGTTCCGGAAGGTGGAGAGGGTTTCGACGTTTTTCAGGCCTTCGGCGCCGCAGAACCGGGCGGCGGCGAAGGGCAGGTCGGCGGAGACGACGAGGACCACGGTGTTGTCGAGGCTGCCGGCCTTTTCGTTGAACTTCCGGGTAGACGCGGCGCAGACGCCGGTGTCGATGCTGGGAATGATGTTCAGGATCTTGCGCTTGCCGGCCCAGCTGTCGAGTTTGACTTCTTCCAGCCCGCTGTTGGTGAGGGTAAAGGGAGGCGCGTTGTCGCCTGTCTCGGGAAATTTGCCGCTCAATTCAATGGGATTGCCGTCCAGGTTAACGCTGCTCATGGTATTTGCTCCTCGGTGTCTGGTTTAGAGTCTTACGTACTCTGTGTAGACCACTTTGGATGATTTTGCCTGTTGGCTTTGGCGGTTGGGCTGATGCGGGAGGGCTTTCCAAAACACGCTCCTTGCGGCACGTCCCTGTGACGCTTGGCTGTCGCCATCCATGGCGACAGACAGTTTTGGAAAGCCCTCCCGCATCAGCCTCCTAGCATCAGAGTCTTTTCCCCTGAGGCCATTAGACTTCAATTACTGGTTATTGATTGTGGTTCGAAACCTTTCGCAGGATAACGCTGAACCAGCAGCAGATAACAGGCCATCGCGAGTGCTGCGCAGGCGGCGATGATCAAGGCCATTACCAGAGAGGTGCCATCGTGCAGGTGGCCGACCAGCATGCCGGCAACAGCGGCGACGGCCATCTGGGTGAAGCCGAACAGGGCCGAGGCGGAGCCGGCCATGGTCGGGAAGTTCGCCAGGGCGCCCGCCATGGTCTGGGGCAGGACCATCCCGGTGCCGATCATGAACAGGGCCTGCGGCAGGATCACCGCCCAGACGTTGAACACTTCACTCAGTGCCAGCACGGCCATCAGGCTGCCGCCAGCCACGGCAATGATCAGGCCGCGCACCAGGATCTGGTCCGGCACCAGGCGACGGCCGAGACGGACGGCGGTCAGGTTGCCAACAATGTAGCCGGCCACCATGCAGGCAAAGTACAGACCGAACTGTTCTGTCGGCACTTCCAGGAAATCAATCAGCACGAACGAAGAGCCCGACAGGAAGGCGAACAGGCCGGAGAAAATCAGGGCATTGGTCAGGGTGTAGCCCAGGAAGCTGATGTCTTTCGCAATTGTGCGGTAGTTCCGCAGCAGGCTGCCGATTTTCAGGGACTGGCGATGCTCCGGACGCATGGGCTCGGGAATACCAAAGGCAACCACCACGGCCATCACCAGGGCGTAGCCACCCAGAGCCAGGAATACCGAAGCCCAACCCAGGCTGGCCGTCAACAGGCCACCGATGGTCGGCGCGACCGCCGGAGCCAGGGCCATGATACTGGCCAGGATAGCCAGGATTTTGGCGGCTTCGCGGGGCGTATAGATATCCCGAATGGCCGCCCGACCCAGAACCGGCCCGGCAGAACCGCCAAGGGCCTGCAGGAAACGGAACAGAATCAGTGTTTCGATGTTCGTCGCCAGTGCGCAGCCAATACTGGCAATGGCAAAAAGCACGAAACCACCAATCATGATCGGTTTGCGACCAAAACGGTCCGCCAACGGACCGCAAACCAGCTGAGCAATGGCAAAGCCCACCAGATACAGGCTCAGTGTCAGCTGAACCTGATCGGTGCCGGTGCCAAAGTCTGAACCTATCTGGGGAAGTGCCGGCAAATACATATCTGTTGCCAGCGGCCCAAGGGCCACAGCGGCAGCAAGCAGAACGGTTGTCCAGACACTCGTCAAAGTCAGCATGTGTTTCCCGATGCGTTATCTCAAAATTCCGACAGGGCGGGTTGGGTAAGGCTTTCCAAAACTGTGCGGAGCCATGGATGGCGGAGCCCAAGCGTCACAGGGACGTGCCGTAAGGAGCGTGTTTTGGAAAGCCTTACCCAACCCGGCCTATAAGGGAGTGAAGGCAGTCTAGGTCAGAGGAGTTCAGAAGATAACGCCAGCAAAGCTCATACAACCTATGAGCAAAACTAATTGATTAACTTTTAAGACCGTTGAGGGTAGCGGCAACGGCATTCACCTGGTTGCGCAGCCACTTGTGGGCGGGATCGTTCTGATTGCGGCGGTGCCACAGCATTAGCAGGGTAAAGGGTTTGAAATCAAAAGGTAGCGGAACCCAGGCGAAGTCCCGGAGTAAGTGTTTGCTCATGCCCTCCGGGGCCGTAGCAAGCATATCTGTTCCGCGGAGGAACTCCGGTAGGCCGGAGAAGTTGGAGACCGTCACCACATTGCGACGAACCAGACCACGGGTGTCCATGGCGGTTTCCACAGTCGGTTTTTCGCCGGTGGCGAACAACAGGGCAATGTGGTCTGCCTTAAGGTATTCCGGCAGATCCGCTGGCGGTTTCCGGTGTTCAGGATCATAGAACACCACCATGCGATCGGCCATCAGGCCCCGCTGCATAATGTCCGTCGCCTCCGGCGCGTGGGGAGAAATCACCAGATCACAGACATCCTTCCGCAACAGATCGGCCCGAGGAATGCCAGATGGAATCACCTGAAGGCTGATGCCCGGAGCTTCCTGCCGCAACGTTCGCACCAGGCCCGGCAAAAGCAGGTCCCGCTGGTAGTCATTGGCAGCAATCGTGAAGGTGAACTCTGCCGTGGCGGGACTGAACGGCGGGCCCGAGGGCAGCGACTGCAGGTCATCCAAAATCTGGCGGATATGGGGCCCGGCCTGAAGTGCGTAGCGGGTTGGCACAATGCCGCGCCCGGACTTCACGAACAGGGGGTCGCCCAGGGCCTGGCGCAGACGTTCCAGCGTGTGACTCACCGCAGACTGGGTAACGCCCAGCCTGACTGCCGCGCGGGACACGCTGCCTTCATCAAGCACCGCCAGAAAGGTGCTGAGGGCCCGGAAATCCAGGTTGAATGTATCAATCGGGTTCATGAATGGCAGTGTAACCCGATGCCTGCGGTGGCGCTACGGCGCCTCGCGGGATTCGTTTGCCTGAATGAATGTCCCAACAGCCTCTGCCAGATCGTCGAACCAGGGGTTGTAAGTCAGCCGGCTGGTATACACCGGACGCTCCGTGTCGTGCCAGGCACTGAACCAGAGATCTTCCTCCGGCAACTGCCGGCAACCCTCCAGAGAGATGTTATTCGGTTCCAGGCATCGCTGCAGTGGCGCGCCCAGGCCATAGAGTTCGTTGTTCGGAGCAATCAGCAGCGACTGGTGCGAGAACTCCAGGATATTGGCGTCAGGCAAATAGCTGTTGAGAAACCTGATGCGCTCATCAGCCTGCGCGTTGGGCCAGGGTGTGCGGGTATCCCGAAAGATCACCATGGCGTTCCCTGGATTGGTAAACCGTTCCCGGAACTGCGTGATGAGATAGTCGAGGTTTATCACCGAGTCGGCCTCCGTGGCAGCCAGGAACAAAGGCATATCGATGCTTTCTTGCTGCACTATCCGGCCCTGGGCCGCCGATATAACGTCGCCGATCTGACTGCCGGCGTTGAAGGAAAACGACTCGTACTTCACCGGATTAAGTTCGGGCTCCTTCTCTACAAAATCAGCAAACACGTCGGCGATGGGCGCCAGCCAGAGGTAGTCCCGCAAACCGTTAAGCTGCCAGGCCGGTGCAACCGCAATCAGACCCGCCGGTCGAGGACCGGTCTCTGAAAGCGCGTAATCTGTGGCCAGTGCCCCGCCCAGAGAAAAACCGCCAATAAACGCCCGATCCACCTCCTGCGACAGGGCAATAAAGTGATTGCGTACCTGTTCGCGCCAGACCTCGGCGCTGGCCGTCACCATATCGCCGGGCCGGGTGCCATGTCCCTGCAGCAACAGGGTCCGGACTTCAACGCACTGATCCGCCAGGTAACGGGCCAGATCCCGGAACACAAAGGGTGAATCGCTCAGGCCGTGAACCAATAGGATCCCGGCACGATCCCCGGAGCTGCAACCTGCCGCCGGTGCCAGCCGGTACGGCAGGTTCCACTGCACCTGCTGCTCCCGCTCAAACCCGTAAACCGGCACCAGATTGGTATCGACATAGGCTTTGACAGATTCCACGTAGCGGTCGAAGTCGGTAACCGGCTCGGCGCCCAGGGTTGAGGGCCCGGGGCTGTAGAGTTGAGTGCTGGTGGCGCAGGCGGCAGTGGCGGCCAGCACCAGTAAAACAAGTAAAGTCCTGAGGATAGTCATAGCCGGCGTGTGGGTTTCGCCCCTTTGGTATTTACCGTCGTCATTGCTGACTGTGTTGAGTGATCGTTCAAATCCCGATACTGTGACTCCAGTATACGACCCCGAACCCCCTTCCGGATGAGGAGCCCCACCGATGACCATGACCCTCGCTTTCGACGTCTACGGAACCCTGGTTGACCCCATGGGCATGTCCCGCCTGCTGGCGGAAGACGCGGGCGACAGGGCAGAAGCCGTGGCCGCGCTGTGGCGGGAGAAGCAATTGGAGTTCTCGTTTCGCAAGGGCCTGATGAAAGTCTACGAAGACTTCGGTATCTGCACCCGACAAGCCCTGCGCTACGCCATGGCCACCCATAAACTGACCCTGTCCGAAGAGCGCGAAAACGCCCTGATGGCAGCCTACCTGTCTTTGCCCGCGTTCGAGGACGCGTTGCCGGCGTTAAAGAGTCTCAGAGGCGAGTACCCGCTGTTCGCATTCTCCAATGGTGGTTATCCAGCACTGGAGAAAGTGCTCGGGCACAACGACTTGCTCGACCAATTTGAAGGCCTGGTATCGGTAGACGATATCAAGAGTTTCAAACCTGATCCTGCCGTTTACACCTATGCCCGGCGCGCAACCGGTTCCTGGGAAAAACCCCTGTGTCTTGTGTCCAGTAACGCCTGGGATGTGATTGGTGCACGAGCTGCAGGATTACTCGCAATCTGGGTACAGAGGGATCCGAACAAGGTATTTGAAGACTGGGGGATTCAACCCTCAGCAGTGATCAACAGCCTTTCAGAACTGCAGGAAACACTGAAAAACCTCTGAAGTAAGAGGAGGCAGGTGTCGGGGAGGGCTTTCCAAAACTGTCTGTCGCCATGGATGGCGACAGTCAAGCGTCACATGGACGTGCCGCAAGGAGCGTGTTTTGGAAAGCCCTCCCCGACACCTGCCGGCAAACTCCAAACTCAAAAACTCAGTCCGACCGAAAAGCGAGCCAATCCGCCAACTCCAGCCAACTCTGACGAGGCGCCTTACTCCCCGCAAGAATGCCCATATGGCCACCCGGCACAACCCGGAACGTCTTGTCCGTAGAGCTCACATGATCCATCACCCGCTTGGCCGCACCCGGCGTCACCAGCGTATCGTCGCCCCCGGCGATGGCCAGTAAGTTGGCACTCACATTATCCAGCCTGGCAACATCTTCACCGATCTGGATCTCACCTTTTGACAGCTGATTGTCGATCCAGACCCTCACCACCGTGTCCTGAATGATCCCGCCGGGGTAGGCCACCATACGGTCCAGAAACGCCGACGTGGTGGCGTGGTTGGTGACAAACTCCCGGTCACCCAGACGGATGATCAGTTCCCAGTAACTCATCACGCTGGCAATCGGATTGGTCAGCTTGAACCCGATGGTATTGGCCCAGCCGGGGGTATGAAACCAGTGAGGTTTCACATCGTGAAGCCGGAACCCGGTGCGTTTCCGCACAAACCCGGCCACATCCGCCATGCGCTGATTCACAAGCCCCAGGATCCCGGATGCATGGCTGTCGATCGGCGAGCCCAGCACAATGGCATTGCGCACATGTTGATCGTTGCTGAGCGCGGAATAGAACAGCGTGAACATGCCACCCATACTCCAGCCATGCAGCGACAACTCCTGTTCACCGCTATGCTCCCGAACCCGGTTCAGGTAGGCCGGCAGCAACTCGGCCACATAGGTATGCAGGTTGTAGTGACTGTGTTCCCGCGTGGGCATGCCCCAGTCGATCAGATACACCTCAAATCCCTTGGCACGCAGAAACCGAACCAGACTGCGCTGGGGAAACAGATCGTAGATCAGCATATTCACCGCCAGGGGCGGCACGATCACAATCGGTGTCTTATGGGCCGTGCGCTCAACCGCAATGGTCTCGCCTTCCAGCTCGATGAAATCCTCGGCCAGTGGTGGGTAGTAACGCAGGCTGACCAGACCATCGGTATACAGGGTTTCAAACGGCGTCTGCCCGGCCTGCACCAGACTGGCGGCCCGGAACACCCGGTCGAAAGCGTTGCCGGCATAAAGGGCCGTTTGCCGGGTAACGCCTGCCGCCCGGTCAGCGGCGGATTTGAAGAGATTGGGCATGGGAATGTCCATGGAGAATTTGACGCTCACTATACGGATTACCGAACTTCTACTGTCCCGTCTCGCAGGCCAGACATCGAGATTATCCATGGTGAGGCGCAAATCACCATGGCAGAAGTGTCCAAACCGGTGGGCAAACCGGTCACTTCAGGCCACTGCCCAATGCGGTCTGTGGTTGCTATCATTAGCCCCTATTTGGAAACAATAACCAGAAACAGGACCGCCATGCTCAGCTTTCTCCCTGCCCCCGTCATCGGTGTACTCAATTCTATCCTGTTGGGAATCAACACCCTGTTCTGGTGCATCCTGCTCTACATCCCGGCCATTCTCAAACTCATCATCCCCATCCAGGGCTTCCGGGTCCTGTGTACTCGGGTCATCATCTGGATCGCGGAAGCCTGGGTTGCCTGCAACACCGGCTGGATGAAGCTGACCCATGGCACGAAATGGGATGTGAAAGGCGCCGAAAACCTCCAGCGGGAAAGCTGGTACCTGGTGCTGGCCAATCACCAGAGCTGGGTGGATATCTTCGCCATGCAGCGGGTGTTCAACCATCGGGCGCCGTTCCTCAAGTTCTTCCTAAAGCAGCAGCTGATCTGGGTGCCGGTGATCGGCCTCGCGTGGTGGGGCCTGGATTTCCCGTTTATGAAGCGCTACACCCGGGAATACCTGATCAAACATCCGGAGAAGCGGGGCGAGGATCTTCGGTCAACCCGCAGGGCCTGTGAGAAGTTCCGGTACACCCCGGTGAGTGTGATGAACTTTGTGGAAGGCACCCGGTTTACCCAGGCCAAACACGACAAACAGAAGTCGGCCTACAAGCACCTGCTGACGCCCAAGGCTGGCGGTGCCGCCTTCGTGCTCGACGCCATGGGCGATTCGATCCAGACCCTGGTGGACGTGACCATCGCCTATCCGGACGGAGCACCCACCTTCTGGGAGTTTATCTGTGGCCGGGTCAAGGAAGTCAAAATGGAAATCCACACCGTTGATATCCCGGAGCATCTGAAAGGCCGGGACTACTCAACGGATGCAGAGCACCGCCGGAACGTGAAAAACTGGCTGGGGGATCAGTGGCAGGCGAAGGATGAACGGCTGGAGCGGATGCTGGCCCGGTAATTACCGGGCATCAGCTGTCGGAGTCGTCTTCCACTTCATCCGGGTGTTCCTGCTTGTAGCGCTCCCACTCTTCCCAGTCGTGGGGCGTCCCCGCATGGGGCCGGCGCAGGTGCTTGGCGTGCTCCATGGCGTTATGGCGCAGGCTGTGGTCCCGCTCTTCCTCTTCCTTGTCAAAACCGTACTTTTTCAGAAATTCGTCAGGGCTGATGGGCATGGCGCACCTCCATCAAAGGAATATGTCCTTGTAAGTACGATGCGCCTGCCCGTGTGGTTTTTCAACCGTCGTCGGAGCCGGTCCCGGTCGGGATCTCCTGTGCTTCCACCAGCTTGAAATTGATCTGCCTGCGCTCTTCGTCCACGCCTGCAAAGCTTACCGTTACCGGCTGCTCCAGCTGGAAGATTCGGCCGTTCTTGTTGTGGATCAGGCGAAGAGTAACGGGGTCAAAGCTGTATTTGCCATCCAGATCCTTGCAGCTGACGAACCCTTCCAATCCGTTGGCATCCAGCCGTACAAAGAAACCGGCGGGCACCGTGCGGCTGATCACACCGCTCATGGGTTCTTCGCCGAGTGTTTTGGCAAAGTCACTCTTGAGCCAGGCTTCCAGACTGTTTGCCGCCTGGCGGGCACGGATCTGGGCTGCTTGCAGAGCCTCCAGCTGATCCTCGCTCAAGGCCTTCATGGGGGTATCCCACAGTGCCGATTTGATCAGCCGGTGGACATAGAAGTCCGAGAACTTGCGCAGTGGCGAAGTAAACGTGGTGTAGGCGTCCAGGCCCATACCCTGGTGAGGCGCGGGCCTGAAGCTCAGCTCGGCCCGGGCCAGCTGGCGGGACAGTATGGCCTTGACCGGCACCTCGGCTTCCAGGGCATCGGTTTCTTTCATCAGTTTCCGGAAGCCTTCGGCCTGATGGGCATCAACCCCCGAGAGATGTGGTGCGTGGCTGTCGATCAGTGCCCGGATGTTGCCGGCGCGATCATCCCGTAGCCCGGGGTGCTGGATAAACAACCCGGCAGATTGATTGGTAAGGAAGTCTGCGGCGCAGCGGTTGGCGGCGACCATGCACTCTTCCACCAGCCGATGGGCTTCATTCTGGACGGACGGTTCAATCAGCCGGATGCGTTTGTTTTCATCGAGCCGGAGGCGGAATTCCGGCCGGTCGCCGCTCAGCAGCGCATGTTCACTGCGCCATTTCCTGAGTGCTGTCGCTGCCTGGTGCAACTGGTCCAGGCTGTTGGCAACGTCGTCCGGAAGTGCCTTGATCTCATCGTCCTCCCGACCTTCGATCAGGTTTGAGACGAGCTCGTAGCTGAGCTTGCCCTTGGACTGGATAACCGCCTGGTGAAAGCTGTAGTCGCCCAGGCTGCCATCGTTGTTAACCTGAAGATCACATACCAGAGCCAGCCGCTTCACGTCTGGCATCAGAGAGCACAGGCGGGTGCTGATGCTGTCAGGCAGCATGGGCAGGGGTTCGCCCGGGAAGTAAATGGCGGTGGCGCGATTGAACGCCTCCTGCTCCGCGGGGCTGTCGGTTTCGATCACAGCGGTCGGGTCGGCAATGGCAATCGACAGGGTCCAGCCGGTGGCGTTGGGCTCGGCCAGCAGGGCATCGTCCATGTCCTGGGTGCCCGGGCTGTCGATGGTCACATACGGGCGGTCCGTGCGGTCTTCCCGCCCGGCTTCCCGGGATTCGATATCACTCTCACTGAGGCTGTCGGCCTGTGTACGCACCGCGTCCGGCCAGGTGTCCGCCAGATCAAAGGTAGCCAGGGTGAAGGAGCGTTCAATACCGGGTTCTCCCGCCTTGCCGATTACCCGCAGTACCTTGGCCTGGCCCTTGCCATCCTTGATCGGATGCTTGTGAATCTGACAGTAGAGGTAATCGTCCTGCTGGGCGTTCATTCGCTCTTTGGGGGGAATGAAGATCCAGCGGTTGATGCCCGGGGTTTCGGGCACCACGAAATGGCCTTTGCCTTTCACCAGGTAACGGCCCACAAAGGTGTTCAGGCGGGTTTCCAGCAGTTCGTCCACAACACCCTGGGTTTTGCCTTTCTCAACCTCCTGCTCGGTGACATTCACCCGGTCCCCGGGCAGCACCTTCTGCATTTCCTCGGGTGGCAGGAAGACATCCCGGCCTTCGTCGAGCGCAACAAATCCGAAGCGGCCATTGGTGGCTTTGACTGTTCCGGGAAAAACCACCTTGTTGTCCTTGATATCCGATTTCAGCTGGCGCAACTGGCTGAGGGCGTCGGCATTGAGCATGAAGTAACCTGGCTGGTAAAAAAATGAATGATGGGGCGGAGTATAACGGTTATGGCGGTATGAGTCAGACCCGTTACGCGGGGTTAATCTCCGGGTCTTCCGAGGTGGTAATACAGACCCGGTTGCGCCCCTCATCCTTGGCCTGATAAAGCGCCCGATCCGCTTGACGAAGAATGGTATCGGTGCTGTCACCCGGCAGAGCAAAGTAGCCACCAACACTGACGGTGACCTGGGTCCCGGTTTTACGGCTTTCCTGTTCCACGGATTCCCGGATGCGGAGGGCGATACGGTGTAGTGTCTCTGGATCGCAGGGCGACAACAGGACCACGAACTCGTCCCCACCCCAGCGTCCCGGATGGTCGTAGGGGCGCACGCCGGCTTTCAGCCACAGGGCAACCCGGCACAGGATCTGATCGCCGGCCTGATGGCCCAGGTTGTCATTGATGCTCTTGAAATGGTCAATGTCCAGCCAGATCACGCCAAAGCCGGTCTCCTGGCGGCGGGCCCGCTGGATTTCCTCATCCAGCACCTCGTCCAGGCCGCGACGGTTTTTCAGGCCGGTCAGGGGATCGACGCGGGCCAGTCGGTTCAACTCATCCGTTCTTTGAGCGACTTTTTCTTCGAGTTCCCGGGTAGAGTGGCCGAGGCTCTGGGTCATTTTCTCGAAATGATCCGCCAGCCAGCCGATCTCATTATCCGGTTTATCCAGCCGCGGCAGATCGAAGCTGCCCTCCCGGACTTTTTCCACGGCGTGTTCCAGGCTCATGATGGGCTTGAGAATCCGGGACTGGATAATCAGGTGGAACAGCACCAGTGTGACCAGCAGTGTGCCCAGGAATACCGCCACCAGCGGCCACAGATAGCTGGTTGGCAAGAGTGTATTGAGGTCAAGCAGGGTGATCTCAAACCAGCCAATCGCCGGCAGGAAGGCAACCCCGGCCAGATGCTTGCGGCCATCCACCGTCACGAAGCCGCTTTCCACCTGGCCGGCCTGGTCGCCCGGCTTCTTGAGAAGCTGCAACATACCGAGAATCTGCTGCTTGTCCTGGGGATCATCGAACAGCAGGTCGATGGTGTTCTTCTGGCCTTCGGGTTTGATGATGCTGGCGAAGTCGATGTAGTTGCGGTCGCGGTAGAGCTGGATGGCGCCGTTGTAATCCACGAACAGGGTGGTGATGCCCTCCTGGCCGATGTCGACAATATCCTGCAGAAAAGCGTCCAGACTCAGACCGGTTCCGACCATACCGACAATCTCGCCGGCCTCATCGCGCATCAACACATCGATCCAGAGTTTGGTAACACCCAGCTCGGTATCCGGATTTACGTTGAGGTGGAAGTCGCGACCTTCCTCAATGAGCTGGAAAAACCAGGCGTCATCCGGCTTGTCTTTATCCAGCACATATCGGAACTGGTTACCGGCGTATTCGTTTTCCTCGTTGTTGTAGTAATAGTGGCCATTGTTGACGAGGGCAACGAAGTAGTTGTTGTCCCGGAAATTGGAACGAAAACTTTCCATCTGGCGGATGGCTTCAGCTTGGAGTGCGGTGTCATCCGGATTAGCGGCCCAGTTGATCAGGGCGGAGGAACTGGCCATCTGTTTGGCCAACCCGATTTCCCGCTCCAGGGACTGCAGCAGGCGGGCGCTGTCGTAGCGCACCTGTATTTCCGCGACCTGTTGGCCCCAGCGTTCGATGATGCTCTCGGACAGCTCCCGGTAGGCCAGCCACGAAGCCACGGAAGCCACGATGATGAGACTGGCGGCCAGGCCAAGGATGCGGGTTTTAAGGCTCAACGAGTATCCCTCTCGGATTTTTCTGGGTTTCTGGGCGCCAATGATAGAACACTGGTTAACCAGAGTGTAGAAAAAACAGACAGGGACTGGCAGGAAGCGGGAGGAAAAGGAGGCCGCAAGGGCCGATAAATACCGGCCCTTGCCTGGTTATTGGCGTTAATTGTGCTCGGAAAAGATCCGGGTCTGTCCCGCCTCGTTAAACAGGATGACCTTGTAATGATCTTTCCGGTCGCCCATTTCCATGCCGGGTGACCCCATGGGCATCCCGGGCACGCTGAGGCCGGTGGCCTGGGGTGCTTCGCTGATCAGGCGCTTGATGTCCTCGGCTGGCACATGGCCCTCGATGACGTAGTCACCCACGAATGCGGTATGGCAACTGCCAAGACCGGCAATCAGGCCTGCGTCGGCCTTGATCCTGCCCATATCGTTGGTGTTGGTCGCCTCCACCTCGAAGCCATTTTCTTTCAGGTGATCTATCCAGTCATCACAGCAGCCGCAGGTCGGGGATTTGTAAACGTGGATGCTCTGGGCTGCGCCGGCTGCCAGCGCCGTGGTGCTGAATCCCAGGGCTGCCATCAGGCCAAAAGCCAGGGTGTGTTTTTTCATGGCAAGTACCTCAGTGGTGATGTTGATGTTTACTTGAGCCTGTGTCGTCAGAACCGGAAAGCCAGAACCACCAGACGATGGCTGCCATCAGGGCAAGACCTCCGACGTTGACCAGCACTGTTTCCATCAGTTCCGCTCCTGTTGCTGTTTCGGATCACTGTTGCTGTCGTTCTGTTCCGGACGGTGACTGGTTCGGAACAACCTCAGACGGTTGGCGTTCGAAACCACCGTCACCGAAGACAGGGACATGGCAGCGCCGGCCAGTATCGGACTCATCAGTATTCCCCAGACAGGGTAGAGCAGGCCGGCGGCCACCGGAATACCCATTGTGTTGTATACGAACGCGCCAAACAGGTTCTGGTGAATATTTTTCACCGTGGCCCGGGAGATCTCGATGGCATCGGGCACGCCGTGGAGCGAGCCTCGCATCAGCGTGATGCTGGCGCTCTCAATGGCCACATCCGTGCCGGTGCCGATGGCAAAACCGACGTCTGCCGCCGCCAGGGCCGGAGCATCGTTGATGCCGTCGCCGACCATGGCGACTGTGTGGCCCTTGCCGCGCATTTCACTGACCACCTCGGCCTTGTCTTCAGGCAGCACTTCCGCGCGATAGTCATCGATGCCGGCTTTTTTCGCGATGGCCTTTGCGGTGGCGTCGACATCGCCTGTGACCATCATCACCTTGATGCCAGCCTTGTGAAGGCGCTGGATGGCAGCCTTGGAGTCCGGTTTGATGGCATCGGCAACGCCAATGACCCCCAGAGCTTCGGTGCCCAATGCCAGAAACAGGGGCGTGCCGGCTTCTTGGGTAATCGAGTGGGCGGCATCGTCCAGATCGCCCAGCGCAACGCCCTGGTCTTCCAGCCAGCGGCGGTTGCCCAGACGCACGGGCTTGCCGTCGAGTTCACCTTGCACGCCTTTACCATTCAGGGCCTCGAAACCGGTCAGCTTCTCCAGCTGAACGCTTTTTTCTTTGGCCTTCGCCAGAATCGCCTCGGCCAGAGGGTGTTCGGAGTGTTGTTCCAGCCCCGCCGCGAGCGACAGCAGGCGTTGCTCGTCACCGTCGCTGGCATGAACCCGGGTAACTGCCGGATGACCTTCGGTGATGGTGCCGGTTTTATCGAGTATCACCAGGTCCAGCTTACCGGCGGTCTGCAGCGCATCGCCCTGGCGGATCAGGGCGCCGTATTCCGCCGCCTTGCCAACGCCAACCATCACCGACATGGGCGTGGCCAGGCCCAGGGCGCAGGGGCAGGCGATGATCAGCACCGTGGTGGCCGCCACCATCATATGAACCACCGCCGGTTCCGGCCCGACGTTGTACCAGACCAGCGCCGCCACGACGGCAATCAGCATCACGGTGGGCACGAACACCGACGAAATCTTGTCCGCAAGCCGTCCAATGGCAGGCTTCGAGCCCTGGGCTTTTTTCACCAGCTTGATGATTTGAGCCAGCGCGGTGTCACTGCCAACCCGGGTGGCCTCGTAGACAATCGAACCATGGGTGTTGAGGGTGCCGGCAGACACCTCATCGCCTTCCGATTTGCTCACCGGCATGGGCTCACCGGTGAGCATGCTCTCATCAATGCGAGTAGAGCCTTCGGCAATCACGCCATCGACCGGCAGTTTCTCACCGGGTCTTACCCGGATGTGGTCGCCCTTGAGAACCTCCTCTACCGGAATGTCCTGCTCTTCACCATCCCGAATCACCCGCGCGGTTTTCGCCCGCAGGTCCAGCAACCGGCGCACCGCCTCCGATGTCTTGCCTTTGGCCCGAAGCTCCAGGGCCTGACCCAGGTTGATCAGGCCGATGATCATCGCCGAGGCCTCAAAGTAGACATGGCGAGCCATCTCCGGCAACGCGCCGGGAATACTGGTGACGACAATGGAATAAAGCCAGGCGGTGCCGGTACCCAGGGCAATCAGGGTGTCCATGTTGGCGTTATGGTGCCGGAATGCCTTCCAAGCACCAGTGTAGAAGTGTCGTCCGGTAGCGATCATTACCCCAAGAGTGAGAATGCCCAGGTTCAGCCAGGTGAGCTGATTGGCATCCGTCACCATCATGGTGTCGAAACCCATGCCGTAGACCATCAGCCCAAGACCCAGGCTCAGACTCACGGCCATCTTTATCAGCAGTGTCTTGTACTGCTTCCGGTCTTCCTCTTGCTTACGTGCGTCCGCTTCGTCCTCGTCCTCAATTACGCTGGCGCCATAACCGGCACTTTCTATTGCCTTCACCAGCGCCTCGGGATCGGCATCACCCGTGGCCGTGGCGGTATTGTCCGCCAGGTTCATATGGGAATGGCTGATACCGGAGACCGACATCAGGGCCTTCTCAATGGTGTTTACACAGGAAGAACAGGTAGCACCGGTCACTGCCAGATGAATCTGCCCGTCCGCACCGGATGCTGCCCCAGAACCCGTCGAAGCAGAATCTGCCTCGGTTGCCTGATCTTCAGAGTCGTCGGCGGTATCGGCCTCATCCTCATTCCCTGAAGAACAGCAACTGGCCGGCTCGGCGTCTTCCTGGAAAGGCTCGGCCGGGTAGCCGGTCTCGGTAACGATCCGAGCCGCCTCATCAGCATCCACGCCCTCCGGCAGGTCCACGGTCTGTTTTTCCAGATCGACCTCAACCAGCTCAGCATCGCCTGTCAACGGCTCCAGGGCGCTGCGAATCTTCTTCACACAGCCCTGGCAGGAAGCCCCGGAAATGCTGAGAGTGGTTTGTAAAACAGGTGTGTCAGTCATCCAGAATCACTCCTCGTTCTGTTCAGTTGCCCCGCAACAGGGCGCCGGATCATCCCAGTGTTCGATCAACCGGCAAATGGTATGGCCATCGTGCGTACCATCCGGCATGTCCTGCCAGGCGGCCAGCGCAACGGTCATCCGCTTGCGCAATTGCTGCAGCTCCCGAATCTCCCGCTCAACCTCCGCCAACCGGTGCTGAAACACATCCCGAACCATCGGACAGGGCGAATGATGATTGTCCGCCTGATCCAGGATCTGTCTTATCTCAGGCAACGAAAATCCCAGCTGCCGCGCCTTACGGGCAAACCGAAGCCGTCGAAGATCCTCGGCATCGAACTGCTGGTAGTTGTTGTCCGGGTTACGGGTCGGTTTGAGCAGGTTCTCGCGGGTGTAAAACCGGACCGTACCCACCTCAGCACGGCAAACTCCAAACCAATTAAGAATAGAGTAAAACCTGTGAGCAACTCACAGGTCAAAGGTTTTCTTGAGGAGGGAAAATCGAAGGACGGCTATCAATCCCGCGAGCGAAGAAACGTACCGCAGGTCTTGCACTGATCCGGCGCCATCAGCTTCGCCTGCCAGCCAATCTTGTGGCCACAGGCCGGACACGCCAGCTTCAGCTGCAGAACAATAATAGGCGTGATCAGCGCAGCGATCAGAACACCCAGGGGGCCCCAGCTTTCACCGCTGGACAACCCCAGTTGACTGCTGAACACCAGAATGATGGTCAGCGCCAAAAACGCGAAAATGAAATAGTTCCGGTTCCAGCGTTCCCACTGGCGAAGCTTATCGTCCTGTTCCGGTGTCAGGTATTGGGCAGCCATAGAATTTCACCTGAAGGATTTACCCGTATCTTGGGGACGGGCCGCGGCAATTACAATCCGGAATCGGCCGTAATGCCCGCCACCAGAACGCCGGAGGCCAGTGCCTTCTCAAGATCAGCGACCGGAATCGGCCGGCTGATCAGGTAACCCTGGGCAAAGTTGCAGCGTTGGTTCTTCAGGAAGCTCAGTTGCTCCTCGGTTTCCACGCCCTCGGCAACCACCTCAATACCCAGGTTGTGAGCCAGGTTGATCACCGCCCGGGTAATCACCGCGTCGTCATGGCGTTCCGTGACTTCCGTGATAAACGAGCGGTCGATTTTCAGCAGGTCAACGGGGAAATCCCGAAGGTAACCGAGCGACGAATAACCCACCCCGAAGTCATCAATGGCAAGGTGAACACCCAACTGGTGCAGACGCGAAAGCTGATTCAGGTTGTGCTCGATGTTCTGGATGAAGATTTCCTCGGTGAGCTCGACCTCCAGGCGATTCGCCGGCACATTCTCCGCCGCCAGGGCTTCCCGAATGTGGTCCACCAGATCCTCGTCGTCCAGCTCCCGGCCCGAGAGATTGACCGCAATGCGCAGGCCCTCATGGGGAGTGCCTTTCCATGCGGCCAACTGCCGACAGGCCGCCATGACCACCCAGCGCCCGATATCAGTGATCCGACCGCTCTCTTCCGCCAGCGGGATAAACTCCACCGGCGGCAGAAGACCGCGGCGGGGATGGCGCCAGCGGATCAGCGCCTCGACGCTCTGGATTTCACCGGTGTTCAGGTTCAGCTGGGGTTGATAGAAGAGCACGAATTCGTTGTTGGCCAGGGCCTGGCTCAGATCCTTGTCCAGTTCAAGACGCATGACTTCCCGTTGCTGCATGCCCTCGGTATAGAACTGATAGGTATTCCGGCCCTGTTCCTTGGCCCGGTAGAGGGCAATGTCGGCATTGCGCAACAGCGTATCCGCATCCAGACCGCTCTGCGGGTACACCGCTACACCCATTGTGGCGGTAATGCTGTGGGACTGTCCCTGAACATCGAAGGGCTGGTCGAAGCACTGTTTGATCTGGCCCAGCAGGTGAATGATGTCGTCAATGTCGTCCACCTGTTGCTGGCAGAACATGAACTCATCGCCCCCGGAGTAGGCCACCAGCAGGCGTTCATTGCTGAGGCGGTTCAGCCGCTCGGACACCTTGATCAGCAGTTCATCCCCGAACTGGTGGCCGAGGGAGTCGTTGAGGGTCTGGAAACGGTCCAGGTCCAGCATCACCAGGGCAACCTGGCGCATCTGGCGATCGGCAATGTTCAGGGTGTGGGACAGGTCTTCCATGAAGAACCGACGGTTCGCCAGGCCGGTGAGGGTGTCGGTGGATTCCAGTCGCGCCAGATCTTTCTGAATGGCGGTGCGCTGCGCGATTTCCTGATCCAGTTCCCGGCGGGTCTTCAGCAGCGCGCGGTTGCGCTTGAGAATGAGCTGTACCAGCAGCGTGGTCAGACTGGTCAGCAGACCCATCAGCAAAAGGGTTGCAAAGGTCATCCCCGGCCAATAGCTGTACTGGCTTTCCACCCATTCAGTGGAAGGGCGCAGGGTCAATGTCCAGTCCAGGGTCGGCAAATTAACGTCCTGGGTCTGGGCAAAGTCGCGACTAACCGGCTGGGACACGTTCAGTTCATAGCTCACCTCGCCGGCCTCGCGAATCTCGACCCGGAAGGATTCCAGAACCCGCTCGGTGAGAAGCTGGCGCGCCAGCACTTCCATTCTGAACACGCCCGCTATAAAGCCATTATTCTCGGGGCCGGCACCCACCGGTGCATAGATCACCATGCCCTTGCCGCCCTGGCGCAAATTAATGATACCGGAAAGATCCCAGCTGCCGGACTGTTTCGCCCGTTCCAGTGCCTGGCGCCGTTCCTCGTTGAAGGCGACGTTGTAGCCGATGACCTCTTCGTTGTCGGTAATCGGCTCCAGCCAGCGGATAATGAAATCGGAGTCAATCCACTCAATGGCCTGGTAAACGCCGAAGTCGTCGAGGTAGTTGCGGGCATCCCGCCGCCACTCCTGTTTGGTTTTGGCAGGGTCTGCCTCCAGGCGTTTGGCCATGCGCCGGATGGCTTCGGCGTGGATCAGAAATTCCCGCTCCAGGTGGTTGGCCATGGCCCGGGCTTCGTTGGTCAGGTTTGCTTCTATCTGACGTTTGTCCTGCTGTACCAGCCCGTAGCGCAGGCCGGCTGCCAGACCCAGGAAAACCAGAAAGATCACCACCGGAAACAGCGGGCTCAGCAGGCCCGAGACAACAGGTTTGGGAGGTGATACAGGTTGTTCCACAGGTTACTCCGTGACTTTAAACGGTGGTACCGGGCAGTCGGCAGCGCCAGCGCAATTATGAAGCATTTCTACCGGCCACCGCCATCAGTTGCTTGATTCGGTTCCGAAGCGAGACTCCAAAGGCGCCGTCGGACAGTGGCCGTGCAATTTCCGGAGAACCCTCGTCAGGTTCGGAACCCGTGCCTCCCAGGTCGATGATACGCGGGGTGACTGGCTGCTTGTCGCCATTGAGCAGCACCTCCACCTTTGGTTTCAGCTTGCGCCGGGGGTGGGTCGCCAGGACGATGGCCACTTCGCCCGTCGACAGCTCGACCAGGCTGCCGGGCGGATACACGCCAATCATCCGTATGAAGGCTTCCACCATGGAAGCGTCGAACTGTTGGCCGCGGTTACGGAACAGGATGCGAATGGCTTCGGAGGCCGGTAGCCCATCCCGGTAACACCGGTCGCTGGTAATGGCATCGAAGGCGTCGACGATGGAAACCAGACGGGCGAAACGGCTGATCTGCCACTCCGCCAGCTGTTCAGGATAGCCGCGACCATCCATGCGTTCATGGTGGTGACGGGAGACATCGCTGATAATCGGATCCAGATTGACATCAGCACAAAGCAATTCGTAACCCAGCGTTGTGTGCTGTCGCATGATGCTGTGCTCTTCTGGCGTCAACGGGCCGGGTTTATTGAGGATCTCGTCGGGAACCCTGAGTTTGCCAAGGTCGTGCAGCAGACCGCACATGCCCACGGTCTCCAGGTCTTCGTCCGGCATGCCCAGGAAGCGGGCAAAGGCGACACAGAATATAGCCACCCTGAGGCAATGCTCTGCGGTGTAGGCATCCCGGGACTTTATCCTGCTCATCCAGAACATGGCGCTTGCGTTGGCTTTCACGCTGTCGACGCACTCCCGGATGATGGGGCGGGCGCTCTGGAGGTTGAGGTCATTGCCGGCTTCAATCTGTCGGGTGACTTCTTCCACAAAGGCCTGGGTCCGGCTCCAGGTTGCGTGTGCCCTTGGGAGTTCCTGCTGGAGAGAGCAGGTTTCCGGCAGCGGTTCGCTGGTGCGACGCTTGAGTAGCGAGATCTGATCGAGCACCGGGTTCAGGCGTGATTCTTCATCCTCCACCAGAACCCACTCACAGTACTGCCGCAGAATCTGCGCCTGGTTGTCATCAGTCAGGGTGAAGCCCTGAAACAGAACCGGCACCTGGGTCCAGGGCCGGTCCAGGCTCACGACGCGCATGCCGGGCTGGAGAAGGTCCACCGGTAAGCGCACCCGCTGGAGAGTCGAAACAGGGGAGTCCGAATGAGTTGCGAGCGCCGACGGCGCCGAGACGGAATGTCGGTGCTGTTTGCTGGATTTACGTCGGAACCACATGGCTCTACCAGTCTTCTGTTTTATGTCCGGTGATTATGTCAGACCTGACAGACCGGTTACAGAAGAGTGCTGGAAGTGTGACGCAGTTCCTGATGCAGATCGGGTATCAGGCGTTTCCGGAAACTCTGGCAATCCCCAGCCGGGGAATTTCCTGCTTGGGGCAACGGTCCATCACCGCGGTCAGCCCCGAGGCTTCCGCTCGCGCCGCCCCTTCATGGTTGATGACGCCAATCTGGAGCCAGACCACGGGGATTTTCAGATCGATGGCCTGGTCGATAATCGCATCGGTGCGCTCCGGCGCCAGGAACAGGTCAACCATGTCCACCGGTTCGGGAAGGCTTCGGAGGTCGGCGTATACCGTTTCACCGAGCACGGTCTGACCTGCCAGGCGGGGATTGACCGGTAGGATTCGGTAGCCCTGGGACTGCAGGTACTCCATGACCTCATGGGAAGGCCGGCTGGTCTTTTCACTCGCGCCGACAAGGGCGATGGTCCTGACAGTGGTCAGGATGTCACGCAACTGTTCCGGGCTGGTACTGGGCATGATGCTGGCGAAACCTCGCTGGATTAACGGTGTGCCTGCAGACAGACAGACACGGACTCCGCGTAGCGTAGCGCGTGGGGCTTGTCGATTTCCACCTCGGCCCACTGGACCGCCTCGTGTTCCATGACAATGGTCAGGACCTCGTGGGTCAGGCGTTCCAGCAGGGCGAAGCGATTGCCATCCACGTGGTGAATGATCTGCTTGGTGATGGTGCGATAGTTGAGGGCGGCAGAGATTTCATTCCGGTTTACCGCCTCAGAGGCATCGTAAGTCAGCGCGACGTTAATCAACACGTCCTGCTGATTATTGATTTCTTCTTCCTTGATGCCGATGTAGGCCCTGAGAAGAAGATCCTTGATGCGGACTTTTGCCAGGTGATTCCCGTTGACGTCTGTCATGCGCCCTCCCTCGGGTCAGATAGTTCAGCGATTGTTACTGATCAGCGTCAGAAACTCTGTGCGGGTCGCCTGGGATTTGCGGAACTGCCCCAGCATCATCGAGGTTTTCATGCGGGAATTCTGTTTCTCCACGCCCCGCATCATCATGCACATGTGCTGGGCTTCGATGACAACGGCCACGCCCTTGGCGCCCGTGACGCTCTCAACAGCTTCGGCAATCTGTCGGGTCAGGTTTTCCTGGATCTGCAGACGGCGGGCGTACATGTCGACGATGCGGGCAAACTTGGACAGGCCCAGTACCTTGCCAGCGGGCAGGTAGGCAATGTGGCACTTGCCGATGAACGGCAGCATATGGTGCTCACACATGCTGTAGAGTTCGATATCCTGAACCACGACCATTTCATCCATGGCCGATTCGAATACCGCATTGTTCACCAGGTCGCCAAGGTCCTGCTGGTACCCGCACGTGAGGAACTGCATGGCCTTGGCCGCGCGCATTGGAGTGTCTTGCAGACCCTCGCGATCCGGGTCTTCGCCCAGGCCATCGATGATGGCACGGAAGTGCCCTGAGAGGTCGTCAAGGAGTTTACTCATAGTCTTTTCCGGTTAGCAGTGTCTTACGAGGGCCAAAGCTTAAGGCAATTTGCCCGCCATCTCTACGCTTTACGCAGGCATCGTCGGAAAAGACCACTTTGGCCGCCACGCCCAATGGTATGGGCGGTGGGGCTATGGCAGTGGCGGCCGGTTTGTTCTACAGTTTCAGGCTATCAATGTTCGTCGGGGACAATGCATGGATGAGGTGATGCCGACCGTTGGTGGGGTTTCCGCCGCGGGGCGCGAGGAAGGCACCCTAGAAGGGTGGCAACATGGAGGTAAGTGGTTCAGTTTCGAGGGACATGCCATCTTCAGCCGGATGGCAGGCTCGGGAGAACCGCTGGTGCTGATCCATGGATTTCCCACTGCCAGCTGGGACTGGAATCGACTCTGGCCGATGCTGATTCAGCAGCACAACGTGCTGGCCCTGGACATGCTGGGCTTTGGCTTTTCCGATAAACCCGCCGATTACGATTACAGCATTGAAGACCAGGCGGATCTGTTTCAGGGCTGGATTGAGGGTCTGGGTCTGCCGTCCGTGCACCTTCTGGTTCATGACTACGGGTGCAGTGTTGCCCAGGAGCTTCTGGCGAGGGAGCAAGAGGACCTGCTGCCATTCCGGATTGCGAGTGTCTGTTTCCTCAACGGCGCCCTTTTCCCCGAGGTCCACAATCCCCTGCTTATTCAGAAGCTGCTGGGGAGCCCCTTTGGCGGGCTGATCAGCCGAGGCCTGACCCGACGCAGTTTCGAGCGAAACTTCCGCCGGTTATTCGGAAGCCAGAATCCGCCTGATCGACAGGATATGGAGGATTTCTGGCACCTGCTGACCTACAACAACGGCCGGGGCATCCTGCATCATCTGATCCAGTTCATGGAAGAACGACGCTGTCACCGCAACCGGTGGGTTGGCGCGCTGCAGAAGGCAACGCAGCCGATGCGATTGATTTCGGGTACCGCCGATCCGGTCTCGGGTGCCGGCATGGTCAGACGCTACAGGGAACTGATGCCCGATGGTGATGTGGTCACCCTCAGGAATATCGGGCACTACCCCCATCTGGAGTGCCCCTGGGAAGTTTTCAGTGCCTATCGGGAGTTTCGCAAGCGCTGCGAGGGATAACCCCCGGGGCGGGCTTTCCTTAGCCCGATGCGGAATCGGGCATATCCTCGGCACCCCGGCCTACAACCGGTAGCGGCCGGGCCGCGTTGACGACCTGGTTGCGACCCCGGGATTTTGCTTCGTAAAGCGCCTGGTCCGCCCGGTTCAGCCAGACTGACCAGGTCTCACCCTTGCTGACCTCGGCGACACTGGCACTGGCGGTTACCTTGATATCTTCCTGGAATGGCCGTGCGCTGATGCTGGTCAAAAGCTGATTCGCCAGCACATCGGCATCTTTCTGGCGGGTTTCCGGCAGAACGATCATGAACTCCTCACCACCAATCCGGAACAGCTGATCGCTCTCGCGCAGGCGGGATCTCAGGCGCAGTGCCATTTCCGTGAGCACCTTGTCGCCGGCCAGATGACCCCACTGATCGTTGATCGTCTTGAAGTAGTCAAGGTCCAGCAGAATCAGGCTGGAGACCCGCTCATACCGCTCCCGCATCTGAATCTGACCGTTGAGGATGTCAGCCAGTTGCGAACGGTTCAGACAGCCGGTCAGGGGATCGGTGGTTGCCAGTCGCGTGAGTTCCTGCTGAAGCTTGCCCACCAGCCAGGCGAAAATCATGGCAAACAGGCACGTGAGGCCCAGCGAAAAGGTTATCCGCCAGAAGTCGGCCTCGGGAAATCGTAAAAAGGACACGACGGCCATAACGACAACGAAAACAATGTTACTTCCAATCGCCTCCCTGAGCGGTAACAGGAAAAACAGGGCCGTGGCGGCAGGATAGGCCCAGTAGAGGCCGGCGTGGCCATTGATGTGTGTCGAATACGCGGCACAAACTACAGCGAACAGGGGAAACAGACGGCCTTTCAGAAAATAAGTGCCGCGGAACCTCAGAAAAGCGATGACCAGAAGGGCATTGGCGCCAAAGAGAACCAACAGTGCAGACAGCAGATAATGGGATTGCTGCCACTGCACCATTACAAGGGGCGCTACCGCGATGAACGCCCAGAAATGCAGGTGATAGACCAACTGGCGCTTGAACCCCAGCACCGCGAGTGTCGGGTTGGTGGCAAGGGTGGAGGGTGGTACCGAAAAATTCACAGCATACTCCTGCTGTCTGAGTCCTATCCGCCCGCGTCCGGTGCCGGGACAGTCTTGAAGTCTAGCATGGCCGTTCATTTAATGAAGCAGACAGCGCCGTTTATGACCACCATTAGTTTTGTTCAGTTGGCCGCGCCTTGTCCACTTCGTTAAACTCCGCGGGACTGATTCAGGGACACGCCCAGGGACCATCCTATGACTGCTATTCACATCCGAGAACCGGCTCTGACGATCCGGGCAGGCCGGCGCGCGATGCAGCGCCTCAGGGAAAAACCGCTTTCACCGGAAGATGTGCACGTGATTCCGGGTGCTGCCGGTGGCCCCAAGGCTCTGGGAATAAGTGGCCTGGATAAAGCCATTTTCGGTGACTGGTTGCCAAGGGTTCCGCAGGAGCGATCATTGATCGGCTCGTCGATCGGCAGCTGGCGTTTTGCCGCGGTGGCTTCCTCCGATGACCCGAAAGCCCCGCTCGGCCGGCTGGCTGAACTCTATACCGCCCAGCGGTTTGCCAAAGGTGTCAGCGCTGCGGAAGTGAGCCGCAAGAGCGTGCTGTTTCTGGAAGAGCTGCTCGGTGGGCGGGAAGACGCCATTCTGAACCACCCATGGTACCGACTGAACGTTGTGGTCGTTCGCAGCCTTGGCATGCTGGCGGAAGACGCCCGGGGCCGGCTGGGGCTCGGCCTTATGGGCGCGATCAGCGCCAACATGGTCAGTCGTCGTCATCTGGGCAGGTTCATGGAGCGGGGGATCATCCATGACGCCCGCCTGAAAGCGCCTGTGTCCAAACTGGTGGATTTTCCCAGCCACGAGGTTGCGTTTAACCGCGATAACCTGTTGCCTGCTCTCCTGGCCTCCGCATCTATCCCCCTGGTGATGTCCGGTGTCCGCAATATCCCCGGCGCGCCCGAGGGTGTCTATCGAGACGGTGGTTTGCTGGACTACCACCTGGATCTGCCTTACCAGCAGCCTGGCGTGGTGCTCTACCCGCATTTCACCGATAAGGTGGTTCCCGGCTGGTTCGACAAGTCCCTGCCCTGGCGGCGGGGCGACGCCTCCCGGTTGCAGGACGTGCTGCTGGTTGCGCCATCAAGAAGCTATCTGGAGTCCCTGCCTGACCGCAAGCTCCCGGACCGGAAGGATTTCGAGCGCTATGCCGGTGACGATGCCGGCCGGGAACGGGCCTGGCGTTCGGCGATTGCCGAGAGTGATCGCCTTGGCGATGAGTTTATGGAACTCACGGAAACCCGGCGCCTGCCCGATGTCATCAGGCCGCTCTGAACACAGGGCTTCCGAAAGAGTGACTATACTGGTGCAGTAAAGTCACGAATCGGGGAATACGTTATGTCGGATGAAAAACCGGTGGTCGCCAGCAAGACACCGTTCTCTGTGATGGTTGAGGCGGGCAAGAACTACTTCTGGTGTGCCTGTGGCCGCAGTGGTAGCCAGCCATTCTGTGACGGTTCCCACAAGGGGACCGGGATAACCCCGATCAAATACGAGGCGGAGAAGAAAGAGTGGGTGTGGTTCTGCGGGTGCAAGCAAACCGGTAACGCCCCTCTCTGCGATGGCAGTCACAAAGCGCTCGAGTAGAGCGCCATTCGCTGCAGGGTGCTTACCCTGAAGCCCGAGAGGCCGTGAACCGGGTCTTTCAGTGCCCGAACCCTGAGTACTACTGGAATCTCCGTCTCCTGGTCACGATGGACCAGGGAAAGGTCAACGCGTTCAATGGAACTGTCACTGCGGGCGGCCGCGAGAGCTCGCCGGAAATTGTCCCGGGACGCCGGTGCAACAAGTTCCTCCAGGGGCTGGTTGACCAGGTCAGCGGGTGCCTGGTCCAGAAGTTCGGCGATTTGCGGTGAAACAAAACCGATCCTGCCTCTTTCGTCCAGTTCCCATATGACCGCACCGGACAGGGCCACCAGATCCCGGCTCCGTTGCTCACTATCGTTCAGTGCCCGCCGAAGTATCGATTTTTCGACCTGAAAGTTGGCGATCTGATGGTCAGCACCAATTTCTCTCTGTTCCAGACCACGAATGTGAAGTGTTTGCCGGTGTAGCCGTCGGTTCAGCACCAGGGTGAGGGCGGCCGCGAACACCGACAGGGCTGCACCGGCGATCCAGACGGTTCGTCGGGAGGCTTGGGCGACCGCTTCAAGTCCCTCTGGCGACGGTACGGTCGTGAGTATCCAGTTCTGATCCATTGGCGAAACTTCGGTACGCAGCGCCCGTGTCGGGTCCACCGAACCGTTGGTGCCCAGTTCCAACAGCGGCATCTTGGTATGTCGTTCGAGGGTGTCGATGCGCAGTCCGAGAGAATCCGGCAGGGTGTCACTGAACAAGGCCTGGAGCCAGGCAGACACGGGTTGGTTGTGGTCGCCCACCATAGACTGGTCCGGAACGTTGGCCAGCAGATGATTCACCAGGGCCTGATGCTGGGCGTGATATCGCGCTTCGGCAAGCGCCATGGCCCGACGCGCTTCAATGTTTGCAGTAATTCCGGTTACCAGCAGGCCGGCGGCGACCAGAAGCAGGGGAATCCAGATTCCTGGCCATAAGACCGGTCTGCGGAAACGGGCTGGAGTCGAGCTTTCCATGCCGGGCGTCCTTTGCGGCTGGGTCTGTACCCTCAGAACAGACCGACGTTACTCCTATACTCTAGTCCAGCTCGTGAAGAGAGGGAAATGCTCAGGTCCGGACTTTGCCAGCTGCGCCGTAGACCAGCAGGAATACGGCAAAAGCCGTAACAACAACGGAAGGGCCGGCCGGTGTGTCCAGGTGCCAGGACAGACTCAGACCGCCGCTCACCGCGACAAACCCGAATCCGACGGCCATGGCCGCCATGATCTCCGGATTGTGGGCCAGGCGCCTGGCGGTTGCCGCAGGAATGATCAGCAGTGCGGTAATCAGCAGCACGCCGACGATTTTCATGGCTACCGCGATGACCAGTGAGAACATCAGCATCAGAACCAGGCGAAGCCGCTCTACGGCAACACCCTCCACCCGGGCCAGTTCTTCGTGAATCGTGCTCATCAGCAACCCCTGCCAGAGCACGGCAAGGAGGATAATGATCAGTGCCGCGCCGCCGTAGATCCACAGCAGGTCTTCACGGCTCATGGCCAGCAGATCCCCGAACAGAAGGCCAGTCAGATCGACGCGGACATCCGGCATGAAGCTCAGGGTTACCAGCCCTATGGCCAGGGCGCTGTGGGCCAGTATGCCCAGCAGGGTATCGGTTGCCAGAGTCCGGGTCCGTGACAGGAGTACCAGTGCCATGGCCAGCACCACACAGGTGATGATCACACCAAGGTTCAGCGGTACGCTGATCAGGAAGCTCAGGGCGATGCCGAGCAAGGCCGAGTGTGCCAGGGTATCGCCAAAATAGGCCATTCGTCGCCAGACCACGAAACAGCCCAATGGCCCGGCTACCAGGGCCACGCCGAGTCCGCCGATCAGGGCGCGCCAGAAGAAATCGTCCAGAATTGCGTCAATGATGGGCATGGTCACATTCCGTGTGTCTGCCCTCGACAACATCCCCGTGCAGATCGTGGCTGTGGTTGTGGTGATGATGATAGACCGCGAGGGACTCTGCCACGGGGCGACCGAATGTCTCGATGAAAGCCGGGTCGTGGGAGATGTCCTCGGGATAACCGCTGCAGCAGACATGCTGGTTCAGGCAGATAACCTTGTCGGTTGCTGCCATGACGAGGTGCAGGTCGTGGGAGATCATGATAACACCGCAGTTCAGGTCATCCCTTAGCTGGCGTATCAGATCATACAATGACGCCTGGCCATTGATGTCGACGCCCTGGGCGGGCTCATCAAGGACCAGAAGGTCCGGTTTGCGGGCCAGGGCCCGGGCCAGCAACAGCCTCTGCTTCTCTCCCCCGGAGAGGTGGTGTACAGAGGAATGCAGCAGGTGTCCGACGCCGGTGCGGGCAAGGGCAGACTCACATTCCGCGAGGGACTGGCCGCTGAGCAGCATGAACCGCTTGACGCTCAGAGGCAGTGTGGCCTCCAGCGTCAGATGCTGCGGGACGTACCCGATCACCAGGTTCTTTTTCAGGGACACCTGACCCTCAGACACTTTCTGGATGCCGAGTACGGCCTTGATCAGTGTCGTCTTGCCTGCCCCGTTTGGACCAATGATGGTGATGATATCGCCACGGTGAATCTTCAGGTTGACCTGATCAACCACGGGGCGTTCGTCAAACCGGACAGTGAGGTTCTCCAGGTTGACCAGAGGATCAGTCATGGCCGGGCTCCGACTGGCATCGGGGGCAAAGGCCGGCAATTTCAAGCGTCGTGGTCTCGGGCCGGAAGCCTTCGCCGGATGCGGCTTTACGAACCTCTGTTGACACCTCTGGAGCGGTCAGTTCGAGCACATTGCCGCAGGCGCGACAGATCAGAAACATACCGGTGTGGCTTTCACCCGCGTGGGTACAGCCGATAAAGGCGTTGAGCGACGCGATGCGGTGCACCAGCCCATGCTGCTGAAGGAAATCCAGTGCGCGGTAAACGGTGGGCGGCGCAGCGTTATGACCATCGGACGACAGCTCCGCCAGCACGTCGTAGGCGCCCAGCGGCTTGTGGGATTGCCAGATCAGCTCCAGAACCCGTTCCCGGATGGGCGTCAGTCGGGCATTCTGCCGCTGGCAAATGGTCCGGGCGTCAGTCAGGGCCTGACTGACACAGGCATCGTGGTTGTGAGGCCGGTAGGGAATAGCACGGGCAGACATGGTCGCAATCCTGCAAAATTTGAAACATTATAACATTTGCAGGGCTGTCTGCCATGTCCGGCAGTGGCACGGGTCAGTGTCGGGACTTTACAACCAGGGATTCCAGAAATTCCAGATTCGGGATCCAGGCATGCTCACCTTCAACCTCGACCTGCATCAGATCCGCCGGCCCCGGTTCACCCTCCAGCTTCCTGACCTGGTCTTCCGCCAAACGGGCCTGGCTGGGAATGCCCTGGGTAACCAGTGCCATAAACGGGACTTCCTTGTGGTGATCGCCGATGGTATTAAGGACCACGATGCGGCCCCGATTATCGCCCGGAACGGTGAGGGCTCCGCCGTTAGCCGCGTCGTATGAAATCACCGGAAGTTGCAGGCCCCGCCAGTCAAGGTAGCCAACCAGCCATTCCGGCGTGTTCGCGCCGGCATCAGCGCTGGCATAGTCGACCACTTCCGCAATCGAGACGTTGGGCAGCAACAGTTGCCGTCCGCTCATGGGAATCATGACGCAGGAGAGGGATTGGCTGTTGTCATTCATTGCGTGTTACCTCAGGCGGAGTCCCGTTTCTGCCGGCTCTTGAGCAGGCAGGATTCTTCGATGGTTTTTACCAGTTCCCGTGCCAGCTGCTCCGGGGTGCCACAGAAACCGCTGCAACCGGTGGCGGCGACGGATTCGGGCATAGAGCTGTTGCCGCAGCTTGTGCTCTCCTGGACCCAGATCCGGCTACCGTAGGCTTTCAGTAAAGGCGCTGCAATAGCGCCATCATTACCCATGCCGGAAAAAAGAATAGCATGGCAGCGCTGGCCGTAATGATCCGCGACGTTAAGCAGGACCTGATCAATGGAAGGGCCATAGGGCCCCGGCCAGGCATTGCTGGTTTCGGTGAGGGCTCCGTGCTCTTTCAGCTTCCATTCGTGCTCCACCGGCATCAGCACCACATCACCATTCTTGACCCGATAACCTTCCTCGGCTCGCTTGAGGTGGTAATGGGCGTGGCGACCCAGTACCCGCGTAAGAACCTCTGTGAAGTTACCATCTATGTGCTGGGCGTAGATGAAGCCCACGGGCAGATTCGGCGGCAGGTGGTCCAGAAACGTCTTAACCGCCGCCGGCCCTCCCAGTGAAGCGCCCAGAATCCAGACTTCCTCGGCCACCGAACCGGGTACGGCAGGCGTTATCCAGTGAGGAAGTCCCGGCGATGGTGCTGGTGCCGGCGTTTCCTGCTCCAGTTCTGTCAGAGTGGCTTCTGAGTCCAGCTCTTCCAGATGTCCCAGTTGCTGCTCAAGTTTGCCCAGTAAACGTCGTTCCCAGCGAAAATACTCGGTACTTCCCGGCTTGGGTGCTTCATCCAATCCGAACAGTACCGGTGCGTCGGTATTTTCAAGCAGGTGATCGAACAGTAACGGGTGATCTGCCTCGTCTTCGAGGGTAACCAGCCAGAGGCTGGCATCCGGGAACTCCGGGTAGCCCAGCAAACGCTCGGGATCCCCGGAAAAACGCACCTCCAGACCGAACTTTGATGTCGCGGCCTGCAGTCGGTGTCGCTGCAGAACCACATCCGAGACGATCCCGACCCTTGGCCGGCCAGTCTGGCCGGCCATCACTGACGTCCGGTCAGCCGCTCAATAGTCTCAAGCAACTCGGTTTCCTGGAACGGCTTGCCGAGATACTCGTTCACACCAATAGCCAGCGCGCGTTCTCGGTGTTTCTCGCCGGTCCGTGAGGTGATCATGCAGATCGGAATTTCCCGCAGGCTGTCGTCGTGGCGCACGAAGCTGGCAACCTCGAAACCATCCATCCTCGGCATTTCGATATCCAGCAGGATGATGTCCGGTTTGTGATCCTGCAATTGTGCGACCGCGTCCAGGCCGTCTTTGGCAGTGATGACTTCCATGCCGTTGCGCTCCAGCAGTCGTGAGGTAACCTTCCGTACGGTAACCGAGTCGTCCACCACCATGACCACGGTAGCCTGCTCCTCGTACCGTGCAGACTCCCGGGCTTTCTCGAGATTGGCCAGGCGCTGGCGCTCGGACAGGATGTCGGAACGGATCATCGCAGGCAGGTCGAGAATCACCACCACGTTCCCGTCACCCAGGATGGTGGCACCGGACACACCGCGCACCGAACTGAACTGCGGGCCAAGGGATTTAACAACGATCTCCCGGCTGCCCATCAGGTTGTCCACCTGCAGGGCCATGGGCTGCTCAGCGCCGCGCACCAGAATCACCGGCAGCGGCAGGGCCTGCCCCTGCAGCTTCGGATGGTGATCGCTGTTCAGCAGGCTGCCCAAATATTGGAGCCGGTATTCCTGGCCGGCGTATTCGTACATCGGCGCGTCCGGCTTGTAGTATTCCTCAAGCTCGTAGGTGCTGACCCGGACAATACCCTCGATGGTGTTCAGCGGGATCGCGTAGAAATCCTCGCCGGTGGACACCATCAGCGCCCGGTTGACGGAAACCGTGAACGGCAGGCGAACCGTAAAGGTGGTTCCGCGGCCAACGGCGGAATCGATGTCGAGGCTGCCGCCAAGCTGTTTGATCTCGCTGGCAACGACGTCCATGCCCACGCCGCGGCCGGAAATCTGGGTCACTTGTTGGGCGGTGGAGAAGCCGGGTTGCAGGATAAACTGCAGGATTTCCCGCTCGGACAGATCCTCGTCTTCCCGCAGCATGCCCTGACGGATCGCCTTGTCGCGAATGATCGAAGAGGGAATGCCGGCGCCATCGTCGATCATCCTCAGGACAACGTCGCCACCTTCGCGGGTCAGTGACAGTGTGACTTCGCCGGTCTCCGGCTTACCGGCTTGCTTACGGTCCGCCGGGCTTTCGATGCCGTGGTCCAGGGCGTTCCGGAGCATGTGTTCCAGGGGTGCGATCATGCGCTCCAGGATGCTCCTGTCCATTTCGCCTTCGGCGTTGCGGACATCAAAGTCGACTTTCTTGCCCAGTTCGCCGCTGATCTGGCGAACGATGCGCCGCAGACGCGGCACCATGGAGGCGAACGGAATCATCCGGGTCTTCATCAGACCCTCCTGGAGTTCCGTGTTGATCCGGGACTGCTGCACAAGCAGGGTTTCGGTGTCCCGTACCCGGTCAGACAGGGTTTCCCGCAGGTCTGCAAGGTCCGAGGAGGACTCGGTCAGAGCCCGGGACAGCTGCTGGATGGAGGAGTAGCGGTCCATCTCCAGCGGGTCGAAGTCGTCGCCGTAATCCGGTCCGTGTTCTTTCTCGGCACTGAACAGGATCTGGGCTTCGGTCTCGATTTCCATCCGGCGTAGCTGCTCACGCAGACGCTCGATGGTTGCGGCCATTTCGTCCAGGGTATGGCCAAAATCGCTGGTCTGCTGCTCAAGCCGGCCACGGGTAATACTGGTTTCACCCGCCAGGTTGACCAGCTCATCCAAAAGCGGTGCGGACACCCGAATGGTCTCCTGGGCCGCCCGCTGTGCCTCGGCCGCCTGTTTGCGAACCTTGGCCGGCGATTTCCCGGGCTTCGGTGCCGGTGCTACCGGTTTTTCTGCCTGGGCGGGAGGCGTTGGCTCTTCAGGCTTTTTCGGTTCCGGCGCGGCCGGGGCTGGCGCAGGCTGTTCGGCCTTTGCCGAAGGCACACCCATGCCGGACTCATAGCCCTTACGGATGTCGGCAACCAGGGCGATGATGGCGTCGTGATCTTCGGTGATGGCCTGCCACTGGGACTCATCCGGGGCATTGCCGCCAAGGTCGATCAGACGTGTCTCAAAGGCGTGGGCGCTGTCCCCAAGCTGAGTCAGTTGGGAGAGGCGAGCGCCGCCTTTCAACGTATGCAATGCACGCTGGGCTTCCTGGTTGAAGGTGTGGTTTGCCGGCTCCTTGCGCCAGTCATCGAGCAGCTGCTCCAGCTGATCCATGATTTCACCGGCTTCCTCCAGGAAGATTTCCAGTACTTCCGGATCGATTGCTTCCTGTTGGGACTCTTCTCGGGGAGCAGCGGTCTCTTCGGCGGCCACTTCGTGGGCCACCCGGAAGTCCTCGATCAGGTCCGCATCCGGCTCGGGCTTGCTGCCCTGTTCCAGGCTGTTGAGCATGGTCTTCAGGCTGCCCAATGCCCGGTCGCTGAGCTTCAGCAACGTCTTCTGGTTATTGGACCCGGAGATGAGGGGATCCAGAGCGTCGGACCAGGCTTCTGCCAGGTTGGCAATCGGATCGACGTCAGAAAGTCGTGCACCACCCTTGAGGGTTTGCAGTTCCTGCTGCAGCTGGGTCAGTCCGGTCAGTTCCTCCGGTTCCTCGCGCCACTGGTCAAGACACTCACTGATGGCGTCGTAGATTTCCAGGCCTTCGTCCAGGAAGATGCCGATCAGGTCATCATCGCTGGCCTGTGTCAGAGTCTCGCTGAGGTCGGGGGCCTCTGCTGACTCCTCGGACGGCGCCGACTCGCCCCGAAGGATGGACTGGACGCGAGCGACCAGCTCCTCCGCCGGTGGGCAAGGCTTCTGCGTCGCCACCTGCTCAACCATTTGCGCCAGCCGGTCATGGCAGGCGAACAAGAGGTCGTTCATGGCGTCGCTGGCTTCCAGCTGGCCCTCTGCAACCTTTTCGAACAGGTCTTCGAGAACGTGGGTCAGGTCGCCAATGGCCTCAACGCCAGCCATCCGGGCGCCACCCTTGAGCGTGTGGACATCCCGTTGCAGTTCCGCGGCAATGCTCCGGTCCGACGGGTCTTCGGTCCAGGTGTGCAGGGCGCTGCCGGTAGAGTTGATCAGGTCGTAGGCTTCTTCCAGGAAAATGCCGACCAGCTCCGGATCCAGGTGCGAGAGATCGGCAACGCCGTCTTCCGCCTCGCCGGTTTCCGCGGTTTCTGAATCGGAATCGACGGGTTCCTCGACTTCCGGGAGCGGGGCCTGCTCTTCGTCGTTGAAATCCGGTTCTGCTTCTTCTTCAGGGCTCGCAACATTGGTGACCGGGCGTGTTCCGGTGGCGCTGTCGATGTACGCCTGGATTTCGCCAATCAGATCCGGCGCAGGGCGCGGTGGCTCCTTGGCTTCAAGGTTCTCGACCATGCCCGCAAGCCGATCGTGGCAGCGGAACAGCAGATCTGAGAGCTCATCATTGATCGATAGCCGCTGCTCGGTCAGTCCCTCAAACAGGTTTTCCAACTCGTGGGAAAGATCGCCTACGGCAGGAATGTCGGCCAGGCGTGCACCACCCTTAAGGGTATGCAGATCCCGCTGCAGCAACCGAAGGATATCCAGGTTTCCGGTATTTTCGCTCCAGCTCTGCAGCGCTTCGGCGGTGCTGTCGATGAGGTCGCGGGCCTCTTCCAGGAAGATCTCCGCAAGCTCTTCGTCCATGTCATCATCGGATTCGGACATTTCCGGGAGCGGCGGTTGTTCGGCCGCCGCTGGTTCTTCATTTGCCGGTACTTCGGTTTCATCCATCTCAAAGCTGAGATCGATTTCCTCGAGTTCACCGGTGAATTCCTGCTCGAAGGCGTCGGGTTCCTGGTTTTCTGTGCTCGGGGCCCGTTTCAGGTTTTCGAGCGCGGTAACCATGTCGTCGCTGGATTCCGTGGCAAGCCCGGCAGCCACTTGATCCATCATGTTGATCAGCTGTTCGTGAGCTGCCCGAACGGTCTCGAAAAAGGTTTCGTCCGGCGCTTCATCGTGTCTGGCGGCCTCGTCGTAGGTGTCTTTCAACGCGCTTGAGAGCGCGGCGACGTCGCCGAGCCCTGCTTCGGAGGCGCCGGAGGTCAACTGCTCCAGCTCGGAACGCAACGGGTTCAACGACTCCATCTCGCCGGGGTTGTCCGCCCAGTGGTCGAGAATCCGGTCAGCATCCAGAACAATGTCGAGGCCTTCGTTCAGGAACAGCTGAACCAGCCGTGACGGAGCCTGCTGCGGATGCTGGCGCGGAGCTTCCTCGCTGTGGCCGCGGAGTGTCTCTTCGGTCAGTTGGTCCAGCTTCTCGAGGAAGGCTTCGGTGCCAGGCAGCGAGGCCTGTGGATTTTCACGGATCTGGGCCAGGCCCTGGGTCAGGAAATCGCAGGCGGATTCGATCAGCGAGAGCACGTCGCGGTTGGCCCGCTTGTTCTGTGCCCGGGATTCCTTGACGAAGCGTTCCAGTGGTGTGATTACAGCAGCAATGGGTGCGATGCCGGCGGTATGGGCGCTGCCTTTGAGTGTATGCAGGGCCCGGGAAAGATCATCGGTGTAGGTAACCGTGGTCTTGTCTCCGGCTGCTGACAGGAAATCCTTCAGCGTCTGCAGATGGGTCTCGGTTTCACTTTCAAAAATATCCAGCAATACCGGGTCGACCGCATCCTCTTCAGTCGTCTCGATCTCTGCGCCTGCAGCGGTGATCTCATCTTCCGCTACGGTTTCGGAGCCGTCCGATTCGGCCGCCGGCATCATGCTGGCATCGGGAATCTCACCGCTGGCCAGGGCGTTGGCGCGGGCTTCGAGGTTGGCGGTATCGAAGGAAGCCGCACGGCGCTTCTCGAAATCGTCGACCAGGGCCGGCAGGCTGGCAGTGACATCCTCCAGAAGACTGGCGATGTCATCGTTCATGAAGATGCTGCCGTCGATAACGCGGTTCAGCATGTTTTCCACGGACCAGGCCAATTCGCCAACAACCAGCGCGCCGACCATACGGCCACTGCCTTTCAGCGTGTGGAAGGCACGGCGAACTTCTGACAGAGCGCTGCGGTCATCGTGCTGGCGCAAAAGCATTGGCAGGTATTCGCGAATGGTGTCCAGCACCTCACCGGCTTCTTCGACGAATATTTCAAGTATTTCATCGTCAATCAGGTCATCGTCATCGGCGGACTCATCCGACACGGCCTCAACGGTGGCTTCTTCAACGATGGATTCCGGGGTTTCCTGCTCTTCTTCTCCCGAGTCGGCGACGGTGTCTTCGACCTCGGGAATGTCCTGCGCCGTCACGGCATCGTCGTCGGTGCGACGGGTGGTTGCCATGGCCTCGGCCCGGTTGATGAGCTCCTCCACGTCGCCTGCGGTCTGGCCGTCCTTGAATTCACGGATCAGTGACGGAATGCGGGCATTGACCTCGTCCACCAGGGTGAACATGTCTTCGGTGGGGCGAATGGTCTGATCGATCACCCGATTCAGCAGGTTTTCCACAGACCATGCCAGCTCGCCGATACTGGTCGCGCCCACAAGTCGTCCGCTGCCCTTGAGCGTATGGAAAGCACGACGAACTTCGGTCAGAGCCTCACGGTCGTCGTGATTCTGGCGCAGACGGGGATAGAATTCATGAATGGTCTCGAGAACCTCTTCGGCTTCCTCAACGAAAATGCCAAGAATTTCGTCGTCCAGGAGCTCCGAATCCGAGCTTTTGGCCTCTTCCGGGGCGGTCGAAACGCTGGCTTCGTCCTGCTCGTAAGACGGTTCAGCGACGGTCTCTTCATGGGCCGTGGTTTCAGTCCAGGTGGGCTCAGCCCCGACCGGGAAGCCGAGGGAAGCGAGACTGTCCTCGGCCACCCGCAGAATCGAATCGTTTTCACCAATCCCCTCAGCGAGGCGCTCCAGGTAATACTCGATGCTGGTAACCGCATCGGCCAGGATGTCGAGCTGCTTCCAGTCAGGAACCTGCTTGCCGTCCAGCAGCACATCGCTGATGTAGCGCTCTGCCGAGGCCAGCATGCTTGCAACCCGGTCCAGCGGAATCAGGCTGAGGCCGCCGCGAATGCTGTGCAGCAGGCCGGGGACATGCTCGATTTCCCGGGTATCCCATTGCGAGGCAATGAAATTGACGATGGCGGATTTCACCTGCTCCAGAGTGTTCCGTGATTCTCGCAGCAACGCGCCGCTGGCCTCGCCCAGTTCCCGGGAGCCAAGGTTAATCGGTGTATCGGAGGTTTCGTCAGCGGACGACTCCTGCTGACCTTCGCTGTCCAGGCCGGCGAGACTGGCTTCGACGTAAAGCAGTGCGCCGGCGATATCCATCAGCGTGCCATCGTCAACCAGCTCGGCCTGGGCGCTGAGTTTCTCAACCAGTTCGACCTGCTCGGTGATCACTTTCCGCGGTATGCCCAGACCCAGTACAGCCAGGGTATTGGCCACTTGGCGCAGACCCGGCAACAGGTCGTCAAGCTCACTGTTCTGGCGGAGCTCTGAGCGGACAAACAGATCCAGCTGATCCTTCAGTTTCGCCAGCTCTTCATTGAGCGCGCCGACAACCGAATGAATGGCATCCCGACCCGGGCCGGATACCCGGGTTCGGGCGGCATCAACGTCGTCTTCCGAAGGCAGTGCCTGGTTCAGCTGGTAGGCATCCCGCAAGGCACTTACCTGGGGCGAATCCAGATCCCGGGCACGGGCGACATAGTAAAGCAGGTGTTTGAGCAGCGCTTCCGGCGCTGGTTGCTGAAGGATATCCGCATGCTCATCGGTCAGTCGGCGGATTTCACTGTCCAGTTCCCGAAGCAGGGATTTCACCGCCGCATTCACCGGATTGACGTGTGCCTGCAGTGTTTCCACGAACGCACTGGCTGCTTTCCAGAGCTCGCCCCGGGGCGTCTTCTGGCACAAGCGGATCAGTCGCTGGATCACCTTCTGCATGTACTCGAAATGGGCATCGAGATCCGCTTCCCGGATAACACCGGCCAGCGCAAACTGGTACATCTGACGCAGCTTGCGGATGTGGCCCAGGACTGTGGGGTCCTGCAGGCGCTGGGAGACCTTGCCGGTCACGCTGATTCGCGAGGGGGCCAGGTCCGGTTTGAACAACGAGGTATCAGACAGCAGGGATTCGCCACGGGCGGCCCGGAGGTCGTTAAGCAGTGGCAGCAGCACCATCGGGAAATCGTCCTGGCTGCTGGCCAGATGCTCGAGGTACTGGGGCAACTGCAGGATGGCCTGCATCAGGACTTCAACGGCTTCGTCGGTATTGGCAACGGTTTCGTTGAGTACGGCCTGGGTGAGCTTTTCCATCTCCTCGGTGAGCAGGGCTGCACCGTAGAGCTCGACCATTTGCAGGGTGCCATGTACCTGATGGAGATAATTCAGGCAGAAGCGCAGGCGCGCGGTGTCGTCACGATTCTCGACATACGCTTCCAGTGCATGCTGACCCTGGGTCAGCGTGTCCTGTATCTCTCCCCGAACCCAGTCGAGGGCGATGCTGTCATGGTGATTGCCCATAACCACTCCGGTTATTCTTCGTCAGTCTGGCGTTTGATCCACGCCAGCACATGTTCCGAGGGGACTCTCTGTAACCCTGGAGGCTGCCAGTCGGTCAGCTCTCCCTGGCCCAGTACCAGCAACCCCCCGGGCGCCAGCCGCTCTGCAAGTCGCTTGACAATTTCCCGCCGGCGCCAGCGACGGAAATAAATCAGCAGATTCTGGCAGAAGATAATGTTCATCCCGTGCATGGGTGCTTTATCCAGGTCCAGAACATTCAGTCTGGTAAAGCACACCCTGTCGCGGATGCTGTTCACGATTTCTACGGTGTTCCGCTCGGCCGGGCGGAAATACCGTGCTTTCATTTCCTCGTCCATTCCCAGCAGTTTGCGGGGATTGAACTGACCGTTCCGGGCCTTCTCGATCACCGGCTTGCTGATATCAGAGCCGGTGACACCGAACAGAGGCTGCAATGCCAGTTGCTCCATGCATTCATTCAGCACCATGGCCAGGGTGTAGGGCTCTTCCCCGGTGGAACATCCGACACTCCAGGCCTCCAGGGGGCGCTTTTTCAGCTGTTCCCGCGGCCGTGTCAGGACATAGTCGGATACCAGCCGGAAAGCGTCGGGATCCCGGAAGAACCGGGTTTCCTGGACAGTGAGCCGGTCCACCAGCGTTGACCATTCCCTGATTGCATCCGGCCCGGATACGATCTTTTCGTAATAGGCCTGATAGCTGCTGCAGCCGATTTCCCGCATCCGGATGCCAAGGTTCGTTTCCAGAAACGAACGGCGCTCGGAAGACAGGGTGATCCCGGTTCGGTGTTCCAGCAGGGTTTGCCACTGGCTGAACTGCGCCTCGTCCATATCCGGGAGTCGACGCAGTGACCAGATGCCCTCGGCAGGTGACAGGTTGTTATGCATTTGCGCCATAAACCGTCAACAGCCCTGGAACGGAAATCAGCCCACCACCGGAACGTCGCTGTCTTCCTCTTCCTCGTAATCAGCCACGTCTTCTTCCGGCAGAGTGAAGCCGGCAACGGAGGACCGAAGCTCGGACGCCATTTCTGCCAGGTTACCGATAGACTTCGCAGTCGCGTTGGTACCGGAAGACGTCTGGGACGTGATTTCCTGGATAACGTTCATGGTGTTGGAAATGTGCGCCGCCGAAGAAGACTGCTGACGTGCGGCGTTGGAGATGTTCTGGATCAGTTCCGCCAGAGACATGGATACGTTCTCGATTTCCTCGAGGGCGATACCCGCGTCCTGAGCCAGACGTGCACCACGGACCACCTCGGCGGTGGTGTGTTCCATGGAGATAACGGCTTCGTTGGTATCCGACTGGATCGTCTTGACCAGCGCTTCAATCTGCTTGGTCGCTGCAGAGGAGCGTTCCGCCAGTCGCTGTACTTCGTCGGCAACAACCGCGAAGCCCCGGCCAGCGTCACCGGCCATGGAGGCCTGGATCGCCGCGTTCAGGGACAGGATGTTGGTCTGGTCGGCGATGTCGTTGATCAGGGATACGATGTCACCGATTTCCTGGGAAGATTCACCCAGACGCTTGATCCGTTTGGAGGTTTCCTGAATCTGCTCACGGATGTTGTCCATGCCGCGGATGGTATTCTGTACCACTTCCGCGCCTTTCTTGGCGATCGCAACCGACCGCTCCGCAACCGCGGAGGACTCGGCAGCGTTCGAGGATACCTGGTCGATGGACACGGCCATCTCGTTCACCGCGGCGGAGGCGCCGGCGATTTCCTGGGCCTGGTGCTCGGAAGCATCGGCAAGATGCATCGCAGTGGCCTGGGTTTCCTGGGCCGCTGACGCTACCCGTACGGCAGTACCACGAATCGCCTGTACCAGTCCGCGCATCTGGTCGATCGCGTAGTTGATGGAGTCGGCGATGGCACCGGTGAAGTCTTCGGTTACCGTGGCCTCGGTGGTCAAGTCACCATCAGCCAGGTCGGCCAGCTCGTCCAGCAGTCGCAGGATCGCGTTCTGGTTCTGTTCGTTCTGCTCTTGCGTAGTAGCCAGTCGGGCCTGGGCTTCGCGGTACAGGGCCAGACCGATAAACACAACAATGGCAACCATGGCGGCGAGGATCGCGAAGGCCAGGGTCGGGCTGACCAGGCGCGAGCCGGACTGGGTCCGGAAGTTCTCGGCCAGTACAGAGAGTTCGGAGAGCAGGATCTCGGAATTCTGGAAGATGTCGCTGGCAGCAGTACGAACCTTGAAGAGGTCGGGAGAGGCTTCAAGGATTGCGTCTACGTTCTGGGAGACGAACTGGAACAGCTCATCGACAGCTTCGAGACCGTAGATGGCGTCTTCGTCATTTACCTGAGAGATCCCCATGGCAGGGTTGCCGTTCAGCTGGCCTTCGAGCACTCGGCCGAACAAGCTTGCGTCACGACCGAAACGGTCTGCGGCAATAACCGCGTCTTCGTCACCGGAGAGTACGTTATTAACCGAGCGAACAATCCGCTCCGCCAGGAGTGACTGACGCTGCGCCAATGCGATCTGTTCGGCGGGTGCGTCGTTGTCGAGCAGGATCTGTACGATATCGTCGTACTCAACCTGCAGCTGCGGAATGGTTTCGTTCAGAGTCCGGGCAACCTCGTGGAGACCGAGCACCGCATCCTGGGTGGAGAGGATGCTGTCGGCGTTTTCCCGCACGGTATTCCAGTTTTCCTGAACGCCACTCTGCTGGGCCAGTTCACTCGGCGGCAGACCGGTTTCCGGGTTACCCTCGGTTACGTTGGTCCAGAGCTGCTGGAATTCGTCACGGGAGCGGCGCAGCTGGTTGAAGGCCTCGGCGGTACCGCCGGCAGCCTCGGTCGCGTTCTTCGCAATCTCCTGAGAGAGCACTCTCAGTTCGGCGGTGTTGGCGATGTATTCCTGATCGTTCTGGCTGTCTGCATTGATAACGAACAGCACCACAACGAGCAGGATAGTGAGTGCGATCAGCGCGGCGATCAGGCCGGCAACCAGCTTGTTGCCTCCCTGTCCCATACTGAGTCTTCCGGCTCTGTTCTTCATTTTCTGGCTCCCGGCCTCTTCAAGAAATTGGCAAGTTTGTTTTTTCGGGTTTCAGGCGGTCAGGGTGATGTTCCTGCCATTGTCACCACCCTTACCACTGTGCGACGTCAAGAAATCGTTCGTCCTCGAGCAGATCGACGGCCGAAAACACTTTCCAGACTTCTTCGTTGCGTTCATAACCGCCTGAGACAAACGGTCGAACGTTTTCAGGCACGCCCTCGGGCGAATCCTTGAAACTGTCAGTTGCGAAATACTGCATGCCCAGCACACTATCGACTACCAGCCCGCTGAAAATGTCACCCTGCTCTACCACCAGCACGCGCCGTTCCCGCTGGCTACGGGAAGAGCGGGGAATATCGAAAAAGCCGGCAAGATCAACCAGGGGCAGGAGGCGGCCGCGAACATTGGCCGCGCCAAGCAAAAACGGGCGAACCCCCGGTATATGGGTAAACCGGGGGACGTGGAGGATTTCAGTGACTTCGCCCATGGGGGCAACGTACCGTTCGCCTGCGAGAACGAAGCCGATGCCGTTCCACAGTTCAACGGCTTGCTGTTGTTCCGGCAGGCCGGCAGCCAGCGACCGGCTGCGCGCGGCGATATCCGTCAGAACGGCAAAAGGGGCGGCCTGGGCGGACATGCTTACTCCACGGTTGGGGATCAGGCAATCAGACTGTTGATTGTTTTGATCAGGTCGTCTTCGTTAACCGGCTTGACCAGGTAACCCTTGGCGCCCTGTCGGGTGCCCCAAACTCGGTCAGTTTCCTGGTCCTTGGTGGTTACGATGACGACCGGGATGGATGCGGTTTCCGGGGCGCGGGTCAGTTGGCGGGTTGCCTGAAAGCCGTTCAGGCCCGGCATAACCACATCCATCAGAACCAGGTCCGGGGTCTCTGCACGAGCTTTGGCAACGCCGTCTGCGCCGTTGTCAGCTGTAAGCACCTCGTGCTTATGCTTTTCCAGGATCGTGGAGATTTTCTTAACCTCGGTAGGGGAATCGTCAACAATAAGAATGCGGGCCATGGTTTCCTCGATGGTTCTTGGGGGCAGCAGGTTTACTGTTCCGCCTGTGGAACATACTGGCGGATGGTATTGAGCAGCTCATCCTTACTGAACGGTTTGGTCAGATACTGGTCCGAGCCGACGATGCGGCCCTTGGCCTTGTCGAACAGACCGTCCTTGCTGGAGAGCATGATAACCGGCGTCTTTTTGAAGGAGGAATTGTTCTTGATAAGTGCGCAGGTCTGGTAGCCGTCCAGGCGGGGCATCATGATATCGACAAAAATGATGTCCGGCTGGGAATCGGCAATCTTGGCAAGAGCGTCAAAGCCGTCAGTCGCGGTGATGACCTCACAGCCGACCTTTTTCAGAAGGGTTTCTGCGGTGCGACGTATGGTTTTACTGTCGTCGATCACCATGATCTTCAAGTTCTCGAAGTTGTCATCCATTGTCCAACTGCCTTGCGCTCAGCGACTGTCGTTATTTTAAAACGGGGGTTTTAACACAAACCTTAAGGTTCTTCTATAAACCCCGCTCATTTATAGATTATCAATGGCCGGATAAAAAGTATTAGTTTGTGACCAAATGTACTACTGCCCGCAACGTCACGTAACTGACTGAGGATTTCTCCGGATGCATTTGCAGTTCGGGTACAATACCATCTGATTTCAAAGCATAGCACTTAATGTCTGGTCCGCTCTGCAGACCGGTTCGTGTTTTTAACCCTCAGGAGTGCAGGAACGCCCATGACCGTCAGACTCGGGATCGTGATGGATCCGATTGAAGATATCCACTTCAAGAAAGACAGCTCACTGGCCATGTTGCTGGCTGCCCAGAAACGCGGTTGGGAAATCGAGTACATGGAGCTCCCCGACCTGTACCTGGACGGTGGCCGTGCCATGGCGCACACCCGTGACCTGACGGTCCACATGGACCCCGAGAACTGGTACAGCTTTGGTCCGAGCCAGGACCGGGCGCTGGGCGATCTGGATGTCATCCTTATGCGCAAGGATCCGCCGGTGGACCGGGAGTTCCTGATGGCCACCTATATACTGGAATCGGCCGAGCAGCAGGGCGCGCTGGTGGTCAATCCGGCGTCCACCCTTCGCGACTGTAACGAGAAGCTGTTTGCCACCCAGTTCGAGGACCTGACACCACCGCTACTGGTCAGCCGTTCGGCAAGCCGGTTCCGCGAGTTCTATGCCAAACACGGCGACGTCATCATGAAACCGGTGGACGGCATGGGCGGGCATTCGATCTTCCGCATCCGGGAAAACGATTTCAACCTGGGGGTCATTATCGAAACCCTCACCAACTATGGCACCCATCAGGCCATGGCCCAGAAGTACATCCCGGAAATCAGCGATGGTGACAAGCGTATCCTGCTGATCGACGGTGAGCCGGTACCCTATTCCCTTGCGAGAATACCCTCCCACGGCGAGAATCGGGGCAACCTTGCCGCTGGCGGCCGGGGTGAAGGTCGCGAGCTGACCGCCCGGGATCGGGAAATCTGCGAACGCGTTGCACCGGTGATTAAAGAGAAAGGGCTCATTTTTGTCGGCCTGGATGTGATCGGCGACTATCTTACCGAAATCAATGTCACCAGCCCGACCTGTATCCGGGAACTCGATGCGGCCTTCGGGATCGATATTGGCGGCCTCTTGATGGAGGCGATTGCAAAACGCCTGGATCAGGCATAATCCGGTGTTGGCAACCGGGCAGGTTTAACGACAGGATCCGTATCAGGAATGGCAGTTCAGGTAAGCGACTTCGACCGGTTTTCCTTCACCCTCTTTATGGCGCTGGCGGTGCACGCCATTGTGGTGCTGGGAATTACCTTTGCGCCCGAACCGCCCCGTTCCTCGGCCCAGACCATGGAAATCACCCTGTCCCAGTTTGACGACGAGGACGCCCCGGAGAAAGCGGACTTTCTGGCCCAGACCAGCCAGAAGGGCAGCGGTACCCAGGAAGAGGTTCGGGAAATGACCACGCCTCAACCGGCAGAAGTCAGCCAGCCTGAGGTGGCTCAGGTTCAGCCCGAGCCGCAGGCCCAGACCGAACCCCAGCCGCGTCAGGAAAAACAGGTGGTGCAGACCGAGAGTGCGTCCGCTCAGAAGGTTCAACAGCCTGAGGAGCGTACCAGGCCGGAAGAGGAGCCTCTGCCGGTGCGGGAGAAACAGAGCCTGATGGAGCGCAGCCTCGAGATTGCCAGCCTGGAAGCCCGCTTCGATGCCCAGCAGCAGGCCTATGCCCGCAAACCCAGGGTAATGCGCGTTACCGCCGCGTCCACGCTCAAGTCCACCAACGCCTGGTATGTCCAGAACTGGGTGAGCAAGGTAACCCGGGTGGGCAATATCAATTACCCGACCGAGGCGCGCAATGCCGGAATCTATGGCACACTGAGAATGCTGGTGTCGCTGAAGAAAGACGGCACCATTAAAGAGGTGGCGATCCTGCAGTCTTCCGGCAGCACCGTCCTGGATGATGCTGCCATCCGTATAGTCAGGATGGCCTCGCCTTTTGCACCATTTCCGGACGAAATGCGGAAAGAGGTGGATGAACTTGAAATCATACGTACCTGGTCCTTCCAGCGTCGGGGGCTGACATCCGGATGACAGCATCAAAACACTCTCCCCATAGCTTGCGCCACCAGTTCCTGGTGGCATCGCCCTATCTCGCTGATCCCCGTTTCCATGGCGGCGTGATCTACATTTGCGAGCATTCCGACGACGGTGCCCTGGGGTTAATGATCAATCAGCCGCTGGACATCCACCTTGGTGAAATCCTGGAGCAACTGGACCTGCCAGGCGGCGAGCTGGATCTGCCGGTATTCAGCGGTGGTCCGGTGCAGCCGGAACGCGGCTTTGTGCTGCATCCCCCAGGCACTAGCTGGCAGAACACGGCGAAGGTCACCGACGATGTTCTGCTGACCACATCCCGCGACGTATTGGCAGGCATTGGTCGTGGCGAAGGTCCCGACGAGTACCTGGTGGCATTGGGCTATTCCGGCTGGAGCGAAGGGCAACTGGAAGAGGAGCTGGGCAGCAACGCCTGGCTCACCTGTCCGGCCAACACCGACATCCTGTTCCGTACTCCCTGGGAAGAACGCTACAAGGCGGTGCTGCAGCTGATCGGCATTGATCTCAATCAGCTCAGCGAATCGGTCGGTCATGCCTGAACCGGCCAGCCGTCGCGTCATGGCGTTCGATTTTGGCACCCGCCGTATTGGCGTAGCGGTCGGTCAGGAGTTGCTTGGATCCGGCCAACCGGTGGCTCTGATTCCTGCCCGAGACGGTATCCCCGATTGGCAACAGATTGAGTCCCTGCTCGAGGAGTGGCGTCCGGACCTGGTCGTGGTCGGTTTGCCCCTCAACATGGACGACACCGAAAACGATATGTGTGCCCGGGCGCGCAAATTCGGCAAGCGCCTGCATGGGCGCTACCACGTGCCGGTCGAGATGGTGGACGAGCGGCTCACCAGCTTCGAGGCCAAGGGTGAAGTGATGGCCGCCGGAGGCAGTCGTGATTTTGGTCGCCACGGAGTGGATGACCGGGCCGCGGTGCTGATCCTGGAAACCTTTTTTCAACAGTGAGGACCGAATGACGGCATTGCTTGATATTGATCAGTTGCTTGACCAGATGGAAACCGGGCTGCGTCAGGCGCTCGAGCAACGGGGCGTGCAATCCCCGGTCCTGATCGGTATACGGACCGGAGGCGTCTGGCTGGCCGACGTGCTGAGCAAACGCCTTGGCATCGAAGAGCCGTTCGGCGAACTGGACATCTCCTTCTACCGCGATGATTTCAGCCGCATCGGCCTGAATCCCCGGGTGAAACCCTCGAGTCTGCCCTTCGATACCGAAGGCCGTGACATCATCCTGATTGACGATGTCATCATGAGCGGCCGGACGATCCGCGCCGCCATGAATGAGATCTTCGATTATGGCCGTCCAGCCAGTATCATACTGGCCACCCTGATTGACCTCGGTGCCCGGGAACTGCCCATCCAGCCGGATGTGGCTGGCAAGACAATGGCGTTGGAATCCCATCAACGCGTCAAACTGCGTGGCCCCGACCCGCTCCGTATCGAGCTTCAGGAAGCCGGACAATAAACCTCCGAATCGGATAACAGGCGACCCATGACCGCGAACGACTCTTCCCCGCACCACTTGCAGCTGACCCGGGATGGTCAGTTGCGGCATTTCCTCACTCTCGACGGTCTGGATCGGGCGCTGCTGACCGACATCCTGGACACGGCGGACTCCTTTATCGAGGTCGGTGAGCGAACCATCAAGAAAGTGCCACTGCTTCGCGGGCGAACCGTGGTAAACCTGTTTTTCGAGTCCAGCACCCGAACCCGCAGTACCTTTGAGCTGGCGGCCAAGCGCCTCTCTGCGGATGTGCTCAACCTGGATATCAGCACCTCGGCCACCTCCAAAGGCGAATCCCTGTCTGACACGCTGCTCAACCTGGAAGCCATGGCCAGCGACATGTTCGTGGTCCGGCACTCCCAGAGTGGTGCGCCGCATTTTATTGCCGAGAGCGTGACGCCCGGCGTCGCCATCATCAACGCTGGTGATGGTCGCCACGCTCACCCGACGCAGGCCATGCTGGATATGCTGACGATTCGCCAGCACAAGGGGCGTTTCGAGGGCCTCAAAGTCGCTATCGTTGGCGACGTGCTGCACTCCCGAGTGGCCCGCTCCCAGATCCGGGCTCTCAACGAGCTGGGTGCGGAGGAAGTTCGCGTCATTGCCCCGGGAACCCTGCTTCCCAAAGACGTGGAAAGCCTCGGCTGCACGGTGGAATACGACATGACCCGCGGGATGAAGGATCTGGATGTGGTCATCATGCTGCGACTGCAGAAAGAGCGGATGGAAGGCGCATTGCTGCCCAGCGAGCGCGAGTTCTACCGGCTCTACGGCCTGAACCAGCAAAAACTGGCGTTGGCCCATCCGGAATGCATCGTTATGCACCCGGGGCCGATCAATCGGGGCGTTGAAATCGAATCGGCGGTTGCCGACGGACCACAGTCGGTCATTCTGAACCAGGTGACCAACGGCATCGCCATCCGGATGGCGGTCATGTCCATGGCCATGGGTGGCCAGGTTTCAGAACGGCAGCAGAAATTGAGTGAGAGGGGCCAGGCATGAGCAGTGTCAACACATCCGGAACCAGCCTGAAGATTACCGGAGGCCGACTGTTCGATGGTCAGGGCCCGGAGCAGCAGAATACCGCGCTGCTGATCCGGGATGGCCGTATTGCCGCGATGGGCGAAGCTGCCGCCCGGGCACAGGCCGACGAGACAATCAGTGCAGAGAACGCTGTCATAACGCCGGGGTTTGTCGATCTTTGCTGTAACCTCCGTGAGCCGGGCAATGGTCAGAAAGGCAATATTGCCTCGGAAACTCTCGCAGCGGCTCATGGCGGTTTCACGACGGTCTGCGCTTCGCCGGAAACCTCGCCGGTGAACGATTCCAGTGCCGTCACCCACCTGATCCGGGACGGCGCCGCCAGCCGGTCGCCGATCCGGGTGTTGCCCATTGGTGCCATCACCCGGGGTCTGGAGGGTGATTTGCTCAGCGACATGGCGGGCCTGGCCTCGGCGGGTTGTGTCGCTGTGGGTAATGGCTCCCGGGGCGTGCGCAACGCCCGCATCTTGCGCCGCTGCATGGCCTACGCCCAGACCTTTGGTTTGACGGTAATGTTCAGTCCCGAGAACCAGGCCCTGGCTGCCGACGGCTACGCCCACGATGGCCTGGTAACATCTCGCCTGGGCCTGCTCGGTATTCCGGAAGTGGCGGAAACCGCTGCGGTGATGGAAATGCTGTTGCTGGCGGAGGAGACCGGGGTACGGTTGCATCTGAGCCAGCTCTCCTGTGGTCGCAGTGTTGAAATGCTGGCTGAAGCCCGCCGCCGCGGCATTGCGGTAACCGCCGATGTGGCCATGCACCAGCTTGTGTTCACCGAGGAGGCCCTGGCCGGTTTCGACAGCCGCTTCCATGTTCGGCCTCCTCTGCGCGGCGAGGGTGATCGGAAGGCGTTGATAGCCGGTGTTCGGGACGGCGTGATTGATGCCATTGTCAGTCAGCATCAACCTCACGATACCGCCGCCAAGCAGGCGCCCATGGCAGCCACCGAGCCGGGACTGTCGAGCATTGAGAGTGTGCTGTCGCTGGGGCTGGAACTGGTGGAGATGAATGAGCTGGCACTGCCTGATCTGATTCGCGCGCTGACCAACGGTCCGGCTTCCGCGCTGGGCAGAACAGCCCGCCTTGCCGAGGGTGAAATCGCTGATGTCTGTGTGTTTGATCCTGATGCCTTCTGGACACCGAACTCGAAAACACTGGTTTCAGCCGGTCGCCATGCGCCGGTGACCGATCGCGAACTGCCGGGTGTCGTCCGGCTCACTCTCAGTGAGGGTCGAAAGGCCTGGCCAAAGCCGGCAATCTGAATCCGGCTCAGGCGACAAAGTGCGGCAGGGGTTGCGGAACCTCTGTCGACACCATCACAGAATCCTCCCTTTTTGCTGAAAAACCCTTGATGGCAGGCACCTGTGCCAACGTATTCTTGTAGCCGTCGCCCTATGGTCGACCAAGGAAAGCGTGGCCTGACCGGTTCATTTTCACAGACCGGCGCCCGACAATAATAATCAGGAGTCATCCCGTGAAATCAGCAAACCTCCCCCAGCGGGTAGCTTTGGCAACTGCCCTCTGTGCCAGTCTGGTATTCCCCTCGATGGGGCAGGCACAGGCGCAGAACGAGCCTCTGGAACGCAGCTTTTGCGTTTTTGACCCGGTTGGTGCCAATGGTCCCCTGTTTGCCATCACCAAAACCTTCCAGCCGGTTGCCCTGAAAAACGGCATCAAGCTGGACCTTCGCGCCTACACCGATGAGAAGGTGGCCGCCGAGGACTTCAAGGCGGGCCAGTGCGACGCCGTGCTGCTTACTGGCACCCGGGCCCGGGAATTCAACAAGTTCACGGGCAGCCTTGAAGCCATGGGCGCAGTGCCCGGCGAAGAGGAAATGCGGCTGCTGTACAACACCCTCAGCCAGCCCAAAGCCCGGCCGTTCCTGATTGATGGTCCCTACGAGGTTGCCGGTGTATTCCCCGGGGGCGCCATTTACCTCCACACCCGGGACCGCAACATCGATTCTGTTGAGAAACTGCAGGGCAAACGGATTGCAACCCTCGATTACGATCAGGCATCCGTGCGGATGGTTCGCCATGTGGGGGCATCTGTGGTGGGGTCCAATTCCGCCAACTTTGCCGGCAAGTTCAACAACGGTAGCGTGGACCTGGCCTATGCTCCGGCCGTCGCCTACACACCACTGGAACTTTACAAGGGCGTTCAGCCCAACGGTGCGGTGGTCAAATATGCCCTCGGGTATATGAATTTCCAGGTAATCATCCACCGTGACCGGTTCCCGGATTCCGCCGGCCAGATGGTGCGTGACCAGGCCATCAAACGCATAGACGAGGCCTACGAGATTATTGCCCAGGCAGAGGCTGAAATTCCGGAAGACGTCTGGATGCAGCTGCCCCAGGAAGACACCGCTGAATACGACAAGATGCTGCGCAAGGTGCGTCTCTCGTTGCTGGAGGACGGTGTATACGATGAGCGGGCTATCAAGTTGATGAAAGCGATTCGGTGCCGGGTAGATGCCACTCGCTCTGAGTGTGCTTCCGTCGCCGGAACCTGAACCAGGGGTAAAGCAGGCCCGCAGCTGCGGGCCTGTGCCTGACTAGCGGATTTCGTCTTTGAGCGCCTTGCCGGCCTTGAAGCCTACGGTTTTGCTGGCAGGGATGCGAATGGTCTCGCCGGTTTGCGGGTTTCGTCCATCACGCGCTTCGCGGCTGCGGATGTTGAAAGTGCCAAAGCCGATCAGGGTGACATCCTCGCCACGGGAGGCGGCGGCCGATACCTGGTCGGTAAATGCGGTAATCACTTCGCTGGCCTTTTCCCGGGTCAGCCCGGTGCGGTCGGCAATGGCCGCGGCGAGTTCAGGTTTGCGCATCGGATACTCCTTTTATTGTATTTTTGCGGGTTCGGTCTGTACTGGCCGGAATCACAACGACTCTCGGTTGCTCCAATCTATAGCGGCTCGCGGCCCATTGTGCAAACCAAGGGGTGGCATAGGTGTGTGTAAATTGGCGTCATTTGCGGCATCGGTCGCATAAAAACGGGGCCTCCTGCGCCATAATGCGCGCCTGGTTACAGACTGTAACAAACCGGTTTCTCCGCCAGAGTCCGGGCCGTGCGATTGCAGCAGGGCTGCATCAGAACAAAAAACGCAAAAGGTGAAGAAGGTATGACCCATTTCCGGAATCCCTCCCGCAAGTCGCCGTTTTCCGCGCGTCGAGTGCGTAACCTTGTGGCGGCTTTCACGGCCAGTTTGGTCCTTGGCGGCTGCAGCGCGGTGAATCACGTGATGTACAAGACCACCGGGGATGTGATGCAGGGCTTCTCCAGGGATCACACGGTGCCTTTTCTGATGGAAAGCAACGATCTGGCCATGGGGTGCGCCATGAGCGAGGCGACTGCGCCACTGCTGATGTCCTTCGGCCGCGTTACCAATGAGCCGGACCAGTTGGCGGTGATGCTCTACCTCAGTGCCGGCGGCTGCGCCGAAGAAGAGGCCAGGGAGCACGAGCTGGCCGCACTTGCCGCCCTGAATGCCATGAACGGCAATGAGGCCGAGGATGCCATGATCCAGCAGAAGCGCGCACATAGCGTTGCTGCCCGGCGCTATTACAAGGCCTGGCAGCACCACAATGCCCATTACGGCAATCCTGCCGATGGCGAATGCCCGGATTTTGATGACGACATGGACGAGTTCATCTACATGGCGGGTCTTCTTTCCGGCCTCCAGGCGCTTAATGCCCAGATTCAGTCCACCTCGTCCATTGGCGTACCGGCGAACGTTGGCTCCATTGCCGCCCGGGCCACAAGCTGCCTCGATAATGAAAAATGGTGGGGTGCGCCCATGGCATTGCGGGCAACGGTGTGGGCGATGATTCCGGGTGCCCAGCCCGAGGGTGAGAACGCGTTTGAACGGCTGGCCATCGCCGACGATCAGGGCGAGGTTGCGGGTGTGCGTTTGCCCCACGTGTTCCACGCCATCGCGGCCCTGAACAAGGGAGACGAAGCCATGGTCCGTTCGGTGATCCGGGATCATGCCGAATCGATCGAGACTACGCCGGCCAATGAGCAGTGGCGGTTCGTGGACGCCATGGCCACCGATATGATCGTCGCGGTTTCTGACCGTCTCTGGGTTGAGAACACCGGGCACCGTACACCCATGGGGCAGCTGGGCAGCTTCTGGGATGACCAGGCGGAAGCCGTTGAAACCATGGATCTGGACGATCTGCTGTAACCACTCCCTATCCAGAGTAATCAGTTATGTCGAAGGGCGGTTTTCATCGTAGCGGGCTGGAGTGGTTTTCATCGCTGCCCGCCTGTCTGTTATTGCTTGCAGTGGTCATTTTCTCCACGAGCAGCGACATCCACAACCAGATGCTTCGGGGCGGTGAACAGCTCTGGAGTGGCTATTACAAGTTGCGGATGGATCCGGTTCAGCCCACCTGCGACCCGACTCGGGATATCGACGCGGCGGTTGCTGAAGAAATGGCGGCGGATGCCGAGACGGATGACCCGATGGCCGCGTTGCTGGGGGCCGAGGAAAAAGACCCGGCTGACGTCCGGCTTGCCATCGAACGAGCGGTTGCTGACTGCCGCGAGGCCCACCAGAATTTCGAAAATCTCAGTGAACAGCTGACACCAGGGGTGAAAGCCTATCGGGCCATCGAACTTTTTATTGCTGACCTGATCGCCTTTGGCCTGGAGTCACAGCGTTTCATCCTCGTGATCCTTGTCATGCTGTGCGCGGTCACGGCGACCCTCACTCGTCATCATATCGCCATGCGTGCCATGGAAACCCGGCTGGATTACACGGTCTCCCATACTCTTCAAACCATCGCCAATGCCATGCTGCTGGGGTCGAGCGCAATCTTTCGCCAGTCCAGCCTTGGTTCAGACACGGCGGTCTCGTCCGAAGAGTTGTTGCTGCACAATTTCTGGATTATCGGTTTCGCCTGCCTCACGTTGGCCAGCCTCTACCGGCTGTTCCGGGTGCCTGATGATCTTGAGGAGGGCGGCAGCCTGAACAAGGCCTTCCTGGCCGTTCCGCTCTATACCGTGATGTGTCTGATCTCCGGCACCTATTTTGCGCTGATCGGACACGCGTCGGGGATTGGTATCTATCTCGGAAAGATGATGGAGCTGTCCGACATGTTCCTGAATGTCGGTCTGTATGTGTGGGTGGGCATGATGCTCAAGCAGACCCGCCTGGCCACCCTGGTGTTCAATGTCTTCCGGCCCTGGCGCATGCCACCGGAAATGCTGGCGGTTGTAGCGGTTCTGGTGGCGGCCGTGCCAACGGCCTACACCGGCGCTTCCGGCATTTTCGTGATCGCGGCCGGCGCAGTGATATACAGTGAGCTGCGTGCCGCCGGTGCCCGGCGGCATCTGGCCCTGGCGGCGACCGCTATGTCCGGTTCCCTGGGCGTGGTTTTGCGCCCCTGCCTGCTGGTGGTTGTCATTGCTTACCTGAACCGGGAAGTCACCACTGATGAGCTGTTTGGCTGGGGCATCTGGGTGTTCGTGCTGACCGCCACCATGTTCGCGATCGTGGCCCTCAGTGTGAACCGACAGAGTGAATTCAACCTGGCGCCCTCTGCTGAAGCCTTCCCGGCCATGACGCAGGCGCTCAAACCCCTGATTCCCTACGTTCTGGTCATCGCTGCCGTGGTGCTGTTTTACCGGCTGGCGCTGGACGTGAGCATGGATGAATTCTCGGCGCCAAGGCTGCTGCCGGTGATCATGCTGGCAATCCTTGTGTACGAGCATGTCAGCCTGAAAAACCGGTCAGGAAAAGCCTCGGGAGAGATCAATCATCAGGGCCTGGAGCGAAGTCTCCGCGGCGCCACAAACGATACGACGGCGGAAATTGGCGCGCTGCTGCTGTTGCTGGGGCTGTCGGTCAGCATCGGTGGTGTGATCGAGCGGGCCCACCTGATGGAGGCTTTCCCGCAGTCGTTCGACAGTGCCTGGTCGGCCATGCTGCTGATGGTGGTAATCCTGGTGATCCTGGGCATGATCATGGACGCATTCGGTGCCGTGATCCTGGTGACCGCCACGGTTGCCACGATTGCCTATTCCAGCGGAATTCATCCGATCCATTTCTGGATGGTGACCCTGGTGGCATTTGAACTCGGCTACCTGAGCCCGCCGGTAGCCCTGAACCATCTGCTGACCCGGCAGGTGGTTGGAGAGGCGGAAGTGCTGGCGGCGCAACAGGAAACGGGGACTTTTTATCAGCGCCATGAGCGTATCATCATGCCGCTGATTGCCATGGGGATTTCGCTGGTTCTGGTGGCCTTTGTGCCGCTTATTTTCTACGCCTGATTACAGGATATGGGGCGTCCGCTAGCGGTTGCCCCACATCTTCGACACCGCGGCATCCGAGCCCAACGTCCCGACCACCAAGGACACGCCACCAATACCGAAGAAAACAAGCACGGGAATCAAGGCGCCTGCCTTACCGGTGTAAACGAGCATCGCCGCCGACACCGTCGCCAGAACGAGGAACAGGACGCCCACCACATTCAGCACAGTGCGGTGCGAATCTTTGTAGCTGGGCCCAACCTTTCCGGATTCCAGTGGTTTGAGAATAAACGAAAAGAGCTGGCGTAGACGCTGTTTCATGAAGCCGTTTCCTGGAGTGTGTTGGGCTATCATACAAAAAAAGCGCCGTGCTTTCGCAGGGCGCTTTCCTTACTTGCCGTAATCGACTCAGCTAAGCTTCGGACCGGCTTCGACGATCGAATCTGCCACGTCGAACTTCTTGAAGTTCTCGACGAACTGGGCGATCAGTTCCTGGGCCTTGCCATCGTAGTAGTCCGGGCTTACCCATGTGTTGCGCGGGTTCAGCAGCTCGGTGTCCACGCCCGGAACATGCTTGGGCACGTCCAGGTTCAGGGTCGGCAGGTGTTCGGTTTCCACGTCGTCCAGGTCGCCATTCTGGATTGAGGCGATGATGGCACGGGTGGTCGGAATGCTGAATCGCTGGCCTTCACCGTAAGGACCGCCGGTCCAGCCGGTGTTGACCAGGAAGACCTTGCTGCCAAACTCGTCCATCCGCTTCATCAGAAGCTCGGCGTAAACGCCCGCCGGACGGGGGAAGAAGGGCGCACCGAAGCAGGTTGAGAAGGTGGACTTCAGCTTCGAGGAGGAACCCATCTCGGTGGAGCCAACCAGAGCGGTATAGCCACTCAGGAAGTGGTAAGCGGCGCCTTCGCGGCTCAGGATGGACACGGGCGGCAGGACGCCGGTCATGTCGCAGGTCAGGAACACGATGTGAGATGGCTCACCGGCGCGGTTCTCGATCACGCGCTTTTCAACGTGCTCAAGCGGGTAGGCGCAGCGGGAATTTTCGGTGAGGGATACGTCGGTGTAATCCGGCTCACGGGTCTCAGGGTCGATGGTCACGTTCTCGACAATGGCACCGAAACGGATGGCGTCCCAGATGATCGGTTCATTTTTCCGGGTCAGGTCGATGCACTTCGCGTAGCAACCGCCTTCGATGTTGAATACGGTGCCCGGGCCCCAACCGTGCTCGTCGTCACCGATGAGGAAGCGGTGCGGATCGGCGGAGAGGGTAGTCTTGCCAGTGCCGGACAGACCGAAGAACAGGCAGGTTTCGCCGTCTTCACCGACGTTGGCCGAGCAGTGCATGGGCAGCACGTCTTTTTCCGGCAGCAGGAAGTTCTGCACGGAGAACATGGCCTTTTTCATCTCGCCGGCGTAGTGCATGCCAGCCAGCAGAACCTTGCGCTTGGCAAAGTTGATCATCACGCAGCCGTTGCTGTTGGTGCCATCGCGCTCAGGATCGCACTCGAAGTTGGCGGCGTTCAGGATCTGCCATTCCTGCTTGTCGGCCGGGTTATAGCTGTCCGGACGGATAAACAGGTTGCGGCCGAACAGATTCTGCCAGGCGGTCTCGGTCGTCATTTTGACCGGCAGGTAGTGTTCCGGGTCGGAACCAACATGAACGTGAGACACGAACTGGTCTTTCTCGGCGATGTAGGCTTCAACACGATCCCAGAGGGCGTCGAATTTTTCAGCGTCGAAAGGACGGTTGATCGGACCCCAGTGGATATCGTCCGAGGTGCTGGGCTCCTCGACAATATAACGGTCCTTGGGAGACCGGCCCGTGCGCTCACCGGTTTTTACGACCAGGGAACCGTTGGATGCCAGCTGGCCTTCTTCACGCGCCAGTGCCACCTCAACCAGTCGTGCTGTACTCAGATCACTATAAGTGTTGCTCACTTCGACCTCGCCCTCGGGATGCTTAGTGATTGCTCAGGCCGCTTCCTAAAATTGACGGAAATCTGAGCAGTCGGGTCAATTCAGGCGCGCTATTATGCCAGAGACGCCGGTAAAAAACGACTGCCCGGGAAGCCTTGCTATCAGCGGGTTCCCGGCTAATCGAACGTGTTTCTAGTGTAGCGTATGACCGGTGAAAAGATGATCAATATCATTTCTATCGAAGCGATAGTGAGCATGACAGAACTGGCAGTCCATTTCGATAGAGCCCTCTTCCTCGAGGATGCTGTAACACTCCTCGCGGCCGATGGCTTCCAGGGCACCGAGGGTACGCTCCCGTGAGCAGCTGCACTGGAAGGCGACCGGTTCGGAGTCAAACAGGCGTACGGTCTCCTCATGGAACAGGCGGTGAAGCAGGGTTTCGCTGTCCAGCTCCAGTAATTCGGAGGCTTCCACGGTTCGGGCCAGATGGTTTACCCGGTCCCAGAGGTCTTCATCCTCCTCTGTGGCGCCCGGCAGGCGCTGTAGCATCAAGCCGGCGGCGCCGTTTTCGTCGGCAAACAGGAACAGGCTGGTGGGAATCTGCTCCGAGCGATCAAAGTATTCCTCAAGGCAGCCGGCGAGTGTCTCCTGATCCCGGGGTACAACGCCCTGATAACGGTTGCCGCGGTTGGGCGTGATGGTAATAGCCATCCGACCCTCGCCGAGCAGATCGTGGAAGCTGTCTTCGCTGACCGCATGCTCATCAAAGCGGGCCAGGCCGCGGATGTGTCTGTCGTGGCTGCACTCGGCCATTAATGTGCGCAGAGGCCCTTCCCCCTGGGCCTGTACCGACAATGTACCCTCAAACTTCAGGGTGCTGCTCATCAGGATGCTCGCCACCAGTGCTTCTCCGAGGAGTTCCCGGACCGTGTCCGGGTAGGGCGCCTGGCTGCCGATTTCCTGATAGCTGTCCGCTAGCTGAACCCAGGCTCCCCGCACCTGGCTGTGTTCAAAGATAAAGCGCTGGAACTGGTCGCGGGCTGCCATGTTGTGTCTCCTGAATGCTGAATGCCGGTCGTTGCACGTTTGACTGAGGGCGGGGATGTAATAAAGGGTTCAGATGCCGTTCTGTTCGCGAAAGCGCTGAATGTCCCTTCGGTCTTTCTTTGAGGGGCGTCTGGCCGGAGGAAGCTGCGCTGCCTGCATAGTTTTACGCTGCCAGGCCATTTCCTCGCGTTTCTTAACGCTGTCTTCGGTTTCGTGGTAGAGCTTCTGAGCTTCGGGTGCACCACGGCGCCGGTCGCTGATGTCATCAACAATAATGATTTTTTCCTGCCAGCCCAGGCGCAACGTCAGCTTTGCGCCGGCTTCCACCAGCCTGCCGGGTTTGCATCTCTGGCTGTTGTAGTGGACCTTGCCACCCTCGATCGCTTCCTTGGCCAGGGAGCGGGTCTTGTAGAATCGGGCGGCCCAGAGCCATTTATCGAGTCTTACACGTTGGTCGTCAGCGGTTGATGCCGTCATGTCTCCTCACCTGATGGGCTTGTAGCCCAATTATAACCCTGTCATCGGCCGGATGGCAGGGGCGACCGCTGGCGAAGCGCGGGGAGAATTTCATCGAAGTGATGAATACAGGGTATTTCCGGGTGCTGCTCCCGGGCTTCCTGCTGGCTGTCCGGCGCCAATACGGCCAGACATTGGGCAATGCCGGCCTCCAGCGCACTTTCCAGCACCGGAAAACTGTCGTCGACCATCAGGGTGCTTTCGGCCTGGTAAGGCGTTACTCGCTGGAGGTCCTGCCAGAACGAGGGATCTTCCTTGGGCTTGCCCAACTGGTGGCTGGAAACAATGGCATCCACCCGTGTATCAAGGCCGGTTCGTTTCAGCTTCAGGGCCAGGGGGTCGGGGTGACAGTTGGTGACAATCACCGAGTGAAGCCCGACTTGTCGGAGGGCATCGAGAAAATCCGTGACGTGGGGGCGGTAACCGATCCGGTCACCTACCTCTGCTTTCAGCCCCGTGATGTCGAGGGACAGCCGCTCGCTCCAGTAATCGGTGCAATACCAGTTCAGTGAGCCGCGCTCGGCCATGATCATCGGAATCAGGCGGTCTTTCGCTTCCTGGGGGTGGAGGTCGTAGTGCTCGGCGTACCTTGCCGGCAGATGCTCGAGCCAGAAGTGGTTATCGAAATGCAGATCCAGCAGTGTCCCGTCCATATCCAGGAACACCGTGTTAAGCGAGGACCAGTCAACCATAGAGAAAAACAGCCTGAAGAATTTTCTTCAGGCTGCCGGAGTTCGCTCGTCGGGGCAAGCCGTGATAGTACGGAGGCGCGCCCGATGGACCCGGATCAGTTGCTGGTCTGGACCGTCTCGGGTTTCTTGCCGGTACGGGTGCAGCCCAGGCAGCGCACGAAGGTCGCCTTGGCCGGGCCCATTACCAGAACTTCCCCTGCTTCATCAGCGTTGCCGCCCAGCAGGGAGAAGGGCAGGGAGACCAGGTAGACAGCGCTGCCCACGATGGTGGTAGCCAGCAAGGCCGGGCGAACAAAAATCGCATCACCGGTCATTGCCAGTGCCGACGGGGTTTCGTCCACGGCCTGGGCGTGCCCGAGGGATGAGAATGCCAACAGGCAGGCCGCCACAGTGGCTACCAGGGTGCGGGAAATCTTGCGGGTCATCTTACTGTCTCCTGAGCTTTAGTGGCCCTGAAAGGGTACTGCTTTAAAGAAAAGCAAACCCGGATCGTATCAACCGGATACCATCCTATTGTAAACCGTGGGCGTTAATCCTCTGTTAACTATGAATCATATTTGCGCATTTTCAAACGATTTTTCGTTGCAGAATGTGCGATCTGGTAAGCGTTCAGCGCTGGCAACGGGGACAGTAAACCGTTGAGCGATTGTTCATCCGGATTTCCTTCAGTGGCGCCCCGCATTCCTTGCAGGGCTGGCCGCCCCGGCCGTACACCAGCAGGGACTGGGCAAAATAGCCGGGCTTGCCATCGCTGTTCACGAAGTCCCGGAGGGTGGTTCCTCCCATCAGAATGGCGGCGCTGAGCGTTTCCCGGATGGCTTCGGCCAGCCTGTGATAGCGGTCGAGGCTGATTCTCCCGGCTTTGCGCCGGGGATGAATGCCCGATTTGAACAGCGCTTCATTGGCATAGATGTTACCGGCACCCACGACCACCTGATTGTCCATGATGAACGATTTCACCGGTGTGTTTTTGCCGCGGGAGAGCCGGAACAGGTGCGCGCCATTGAATTCCGGGGCCAGGGGTTCCGGACCCAGGTGGGTGATCAGCGGGTGCTCTTCGGCGGAATCAGCCCACAGCCAGCAGCCGAACCGGCGTGGGTCGTTGAATCGAAGGATGACGCCAGACTGTAATGCCACGTCGATATGATCATGGGTCAGGGGAGGGGTATTGTCAGTGATGATGCGCAGGCTGCCGGACATGCCAAGGTGAACAATCACCGTGCCCCGGTCCATGTTCAGGAACAAATACTTGGCCCGGCGGTCTACACTTTTAATCACCTGACCTTCCAGTTTCTCGCCCAGATCGGCCGGAACAGGCCAGCGCAGACTGCCGTTGCGGACTGTCACTCGGGTTATTGTCTCGCCTTCGCAGTGGGGTGCTATACCCCGTCGGGTCGTTTCTACTTCGGGCAGTTCAGGCACGGGCGGGAATCTCCGGTGGAAAACGACTAAGTGTAATCAGTAACAATTTTGCATCCAAATGCTGTTGTTGTGGCTTACAGCTGTACGCTAAAGTGTGAAGGTTGGCCTCGCGCCAAAGATATTGATTTTGAGGATTTGCTATGTGGTTTAATGGTCTTCTTGACCTGTCGGTGATGCAGGTCATTCTGGTCACCCTCGGAATGACACACGTCACGATTGTCAGTGTAACGCTCTACCTGCATCGCCATTCGGCGCATAACTCGCTGGACCTGCATCCGGCCTTGAAACACTTCTTCCGGTTCTGGCTCTGGTTAACCACTGCGCAGAACACCAAGGAATGGACCGCCATCCATCGTAAACACCACGCCAAGTGCGAAACCGAGGAAGATCCCCACAGCCCGGTCGTCTTGGGTATTCGCAAGGTACTGTTCCAGGGCGCAGAACTCTATGCGGAATCGGCGACGCCCGAAACGCTCGAGCGCTATGGCCAGCGGACACCGGAAGACTGGGTGGAGCGCAATGTTTACAGCCGCTACAAGATGCTCGGCATCGCGTTGATGGCGGTAATCAACCTGGCCCTGTTTGGCGTTCACGGTATCTGGATCTGGGCGGTGCAGATGATGTGGATTCCAGTCTGGGCTGCCGGAGTGGTCAACGGTATCGGCCACTGGATGGGTTACCGGAACTACGAATGTGCCGATAACGCCCGCAATATCAGCCCACTGGGTTTTCTGATTGGCGGTGAAGAGTTGCACAACAACCACCATACCTATCCCAACTCCTCCAAGCTGTCTCGCCGCTGGTTCGAGGTGGATATCGGCTGGGGCTACATCCGCCTGTTCCAATTGTTCGGACTGGCCAAGCCCAAGGGTTATCGACCCATTGCCCACCATGTGCCGGGTAAACTGGAGGTGGATGTGGAAACGGTTCAGGCCATAGCCAATAACCGGTTCGATATCATGCGCCAGTACCGTAAACGTGTCATGGAGCCGGTCCTGCGCCAGCAGAAGTCGCTGATGGACGATGAGATCCGTCCCCGTTACCGGAAGCTCAAGCAACTGCTCTCCCGTGAGATCACACTGATTCAGCCGAAGGAGAAGGAAACCCTCGAGTCTGTGCTGGAGCGCAATGCGGTGCTGCGCCAGATCTATGAGAAGAGCCACGAGCTGCAGGCGCTCTGGCGTCAGCGTGGGCTCAAACCCCAGGACAAGCTGAACGCGCTGATGGAGTGGTGCCGTGAGGCGGAAGCCAGCGGTATCCGCTATCTGGAAGAGTTCGCCGAGCACCTCCGGGCCTACTCGCTGCGCCCTTCGGCCTGATGCCGGGTAGAGAATCGACGTAAACCTGCTTCGGCGGGGAATCCGGGGCCAGATGAAAGCGTTCATCTGGCCCTTTTTTATTCTGGCCCGGAAACAACCCGGAACAGGGAGTAGGTGACCTGTCCCGCACTTTTTTGCCGGTGCAGCTGCCAGGAAACGGGCACAGAAGGCGTTGGCAGCTCGCTTTCGTGTTCCACGTAAACCCAGCCGCCGGGTTTGATCCACGCCTGTTGTTCCAGCAACGGAAACAGCTTTTCGAGCCAGCCCTGGCGAAACGGCGGATCCATGAACACGATATCGAATGGCGGCCGGTTTCTCTGGGCCAGATAGCTTTCGACGTCCGAACACACCACTTCGCCGTTGTCGGATTTCAACAACCGGAGGTTGTCCCGCAGTGCTTTGGCCAGAGCTGGCGTGTGGTCCACGAGGGTGGCCTGCCCGGCACCCCGGGAAAGAGCCTCTAGCCCAAGCGCGCCGGAGCCGGCGAACAAATCGAGGCAGTCACTGCCGGCAAGGTGGAAGGCAAGCCAGTTGAACAGGGTTTCCCGGGTGCGCGCGGGGGTGGGTCGAACGCCACCGGCGTCCGGAAAGCGCAGTTTCCGGCTGCGCCAGTCGCCGCCAATGATTCGCAGCTCACCGGTGCCGCTGCCTTTGCCAGCCGGAGCCGCCTCGCGACCGGCTGGGGATCTCGTCTGGTGAGACCTGCTTGCGGATTGTCTGCGCGCCATAGCCGCCGCTCCACGGAAATATTCGGTTCAGGATATGTGCCTGCATCTTACCGGAAACGTTTACGGTCGCGATAATCGGAGCGACCCTCACTTCACCGGGACAGTCTGCTAGAATACCGGCTTTCTTTGTCCCGCCCATTCAGACTGATGGATTGATTTTTATGACGGCAGAGTGGATTTCAATCGGCCTCCTGGCCCTTCTTGTGCTCGTATTTGTCCTGGATATCGTCGGCAACCGTAGCCGGGCACCACGCCCCAAGCCGGTGCCGCAGCGCAAGCCCGAGGTTTCCAAAGGGCCGGCACCAGAGCCGGAAGAGGGCGAGATTGAAGCGCCTGCCGCAGAGCCACAACCAGAGCCGGTGGCTGAGCCGGAACCGACCCCAGAGCCCGAGCCCGCGGAAGAACCGCAGAAAGCACCGGAACCGGAGCCTCAGGTCAGCGTTTTCGAGCGCATCAAAAAGGGGTTGGGCAAAACCCGGGCAAGCCTGACCGGTGGCTTGTCCGACATGTTCTCGCTTGGCAAGAAAATCGATGAGGAACTGCTGGAGGAAATCGAGACTACGCTGCTGATGGCAGACGTCGGCGTAACCGCCACTTCTGAAATCATCGACTCACTCACCGACAAACTTGAGCGCAATCAGCTCAAAGACGGCGAGGCCCTGCGTAAGGCTCTGAGGGATGAACTGCATGGTCTGCTGAAGGATGTCACCAAGCCACTGCAGATCGACTCCGGCAAGACGCCTTACGTGATTCTCATGGTGGGCGTAAATGGGGTGGGCAAGACCACCACCATCGGCAAGCTCACCAAGAAATTCCAGAACGAAGGAAAATCGGTCATGCTGGCCGCCGGCGATACCTTCCGCGCCGCGGCGGTCGAGCAGTTGCAGGTCTGGGGTGAGCGCAACAACGTGCCGGTTGTGGCGCAACACACCGGTGCTGACAGCGCCTCGGTGATTTTCGATGCCATCCAGTCTGCCAAGTCCCGTGGCGTCGACGTGGTGATTGCCGATACGGCCGGCCGGCTGCAGAACAAGGACAACCTGATGCAGGAGCTGGAGAAGGTGGTCCGGGTGATGAAGAAACTGGATGAATCCGCGCCCCACGAAGTCATGCTGGTGCTGGATGCAGGCACCGGCCAGAACGCTCTGAGCCAGGCCCAGGTGTTCCAGCAGGCCGTCGGCGTGACCGGCATTACGTTAACGAAACTGGACGGAACGGCCAAAGGCGGTATCGTGTTTGCCATCGCCCGTCAGTTGCAGTTGCCCATCCGGTTTATTGGTGTTGGTGAGCAGGTGGACGACCTGCGCAGCTTTGATGCCGAGACCTTTGTGGACGCCCTGTTTGACGAATAGCCCGGAATCCAGCCGCGCGGAAGCCGCCCATGATTGAGTTTCGCCAGGTCACCAAGCGTTACGACAGTGATCACGCCGCACTGCGCCAGGTCAATTTTGGCCTGGAGCGCGGCGAGCTGGCGTTTCTGACCGGCCATTCCGGTGCCGGCAAAAGTACTTTGTTGAAGCTGATCATGGTCATGGAGCGGCCCACTGCCGGCGAGGTGGTGGTAGGCGGGCAGGTTCTGAACCGCCTCCCCCGCCGTCAGATCCCCTACATTCGTCGCCACATTGGCGTGGTGTTCCAGAACCACCAGCTGCTGTTTGACCGCACCGTTTTCGACAACGTCGCCATGCCTCTGGAAGTCATGGGTGCGTCGCCCAGAGACACGGGCCGTCGTGTGCGTGCTGCCCTGGACAAGGTGGGGCTGCTGCAGAAGGAAAAAATGAACCCGATGCAGCTCTCCGGAGGGGAGCAGCAGCGCGTAGGTATTGCCAGAGCGGTGGTTAACAAGCCCCCGGTTCTGTTGGCGGATGAGCCGACAGGTAACCTGGACCCGGCCCTGTCTGCTGACATCATGAACCTGTTCGGGCAGTTCAGTCAGGTGGGCGTGACCGTACTGATCGCAACCCACGATATTGCCCTGATTAACGAGATGGGTCGGCGAACGTTGAAGCTGGATCATGGCCGACTGGTTACCGGCGGCGCCTCGGTCATTGGCGGAGGTGCCCGTGGCCGCTGATCCGCGCAAAAAACCACAACCTGCACGGGGTGCGAACAAAGCCCGTTCGCCCTGGCGCGAGCAGGCGGAAAGCTATTTCACCCACCATCGCAAGGTTGCCGAGGATAGCGCCCGCCGTCTCTGGCGTAATCCGGTGGCCAGCCTGATGACCTGGACAGTGATGGGGGTTGCCCTGGCCCTGCCAGTGGCGCTGCTGCTGTTGCTGACCAGCCTCCAGGGAGTCAGCGCCGGATGGGAGAGCAGTGCCCGGGTGACCGCCTACATCGAGCTGGACGTGCCCCTTGAACGGGCGCAGGTGCTCAGCGGCGACATTGCCGGAGACGGCCGGGTGGCTGGCGTCGAGCTGGTTGATCGGGATCAGGCCCTGCAGGAGTTCCGGGCCTCATCGGGCCTGGAAGATGCTCTGGATTATCTCGAGGATAATCCGCTGCCACATACCCTGCTGATTACCCCGGAAGAGGGCGCCCGGTCCACTGAGGGTGTTGAGGGGTTGGTGCGGTTTATCGAGGGCATGGAAGGCATAGAGCGGGTTCAGGTAGACCTGGGCTGGTTGCAGCGGCTGAACGCCATGACGGATCTTCTTGCCCGTGCTGTCTGGGCGTTGGCGATCCTGCTTGCGGCGGCGGTTGTGCTGGTGATCGGCAATACCGTACGGCTTTCAATCGAGAGCCGTCGGGACGAGATTCTGGTTGCGAAGCTGGTGGGCGGAACAGACAGCTTCGTTCGCAGGCCCTTTCTGTACACCGGCGCCTGGTTCGGGCTCGGTGGTGGGATTGTTGCCCTGATATTACTGCAATTGTCACTTTGGTGGCTCAGCGGGCCCATAGAGCGGCTGGCAGGCCTGTACAGGAGCGACTTTTCCCTGGACGGGCTGCACATTGATGGCGCCCTGGCGTTGATAATTGTTTCGATGCTGCTAGGCTGGCTAGGCGCTTGGGTGGCCGTGAAGCGTCATCTGGATGACATGGAGCCGGGTGATATTGCCGGAGGAGCATGATCCGAATAACGGGAAAACCGTATTGAAGAGACAGCTTCTATTGGCGTAAGTTGTTAGATAGTAAAGCCACGGTGAATTTCCCAGATAGTTGTTTTATAACGTTTTACTGGGAATTTCGGGAACTTTCAGGGTTCTTGGCGGTCTAAAGGGTAATTGATATATTTAGGGCCGTTGGGTTCGGAGGTTAGAGCATGGGTACGAGTTTACAACTGGTTGACAGACTGGTTCCGGGTCAGAATCTCGAGTCTTATATTCAGGCTGCGAGCCGCATCCCGGTGCTCACAGTTGACGAAGAGCGGGAGCTGGCTGAACGGCTCCATTACGAGGGCGATGTGGAAGCCGCCCGTCAGCTGGTTATGTCCCACCTGCGCTTCGTGATTCACATTGCCCGGAGCTATTCCGGCTATGGCCTCGCTCAGGCGGATTTGATCCAGGAAGGCAACGTTGGCCTGATGAAGGCGGTCAAGCGCTTCAATCCTGAGTACGGTGTGCGGCTGGTGTCTTTTGCGGTGCACTGGATCAAGGCAGAGATTCACGAGTTTATCCTGCGTAACTGGCGGATTGTTAAAGTGGCCACCACCAAGGCCCAGCGTAAGCTGTTCTTTAACCTTCGCAGCCAGAAGAAGAAGCTTGCGTGGCTCAGCCATGATGAGCTGAACGCTGTTGCCGAGGATCTGGGTGTCGAGCCCAGGGTCGTCCGCGAAATGGAAGGCCGGCTGGCGTCTCAGGATACCGCCTTTGACGGTCCTCAGGACGACGATGACGACAACGCCTATCAGGCGCCTGCGTACTATCTGGAAGACGCTCGCAGCAACCCGGCGACCCAGCTTGAGAACGCGGATTGGTCGGACGATTCCAATGGCCGGCTGATGCAGGCTCTGGGGCAATTGGATGAGCGCAGCCAGGATATTCTCCGGGAGCGCTGGTTGTCTGAAAGCAAGTCGACCTTGCACGAGCTGGCCGACAGGTACGGCGTCTCGGCCGAGCGTATACGGCAGCTAGAGAAGAATGCGATGAAGAAGATTCGCATGCAGATGTCAGAGGTGGCCTGAGTTATTGGCTAGCCACTGAATACTTGAGTCGTAAAAAACGCCACCACCGGTTCCGGTAGGTGGCGTTTTTGTTTGTATAATCGGCTATCTAACTTTTGTGGAAGACGCCACCCAACCACGCCCCGAACCTCTGAGTAAGGCCAGCTAACCATGACCTCGACTAAACCCCATATTGCATTTCTCGGCATCGGCCTGATGGGTACGCCCATGACCCGTAACCTCCTGAACGCGGGTTTTCCAATGACTCTGTGGAACCGCACGTCCAGCAAGTGCGAGCCGTTTGCCTCTGAGGCGGTGATCGCCGAATCCCCGGCGGAGGCCGTTGCCAATGCCGATGTGGTGATCACCATGCTGGAGAACAGCGATGTGGTGGAGCAGGTGCTGGTCGCCCAGGGCGCGATTGATGCCCTGAAGCCGGGCGCGCTGGTGATTGATATGAGTTCAATTCAACCTTCCGTGGCCCGGCGGCATGGCGAGTTGGTTGCAGAGCAGGGCGCTGGGTATGTGGATGCGCCGGTGTCCGGGGGGACTGTGGGCGCGGCTGAAGCCCGCCTGAGTATCATGGCGGGTGGCTCGGAAGCGGATGTGGATCGCGCCCGGCCGGTGTTCGAGGCGCTCGGCAAGTGCACGCGGATTGGTCCTGTTGGCGCGGGGCAACTGGCGAAGCTGGCCAATCAGGCTATTGTTGGTATCACCATTGGTGCTGTGTCCGAGGCGCTTTTGCTGGCGGCGAAAGGCGGTGCCGATCCTGCCGCTGTGCGGGAAGCGTTGCTGGGCGGGTTTGCCGGTAGCCGGATTCTGGAGCTCCATGGCCAGCGGATGATCGACCGGGAATTTGCACCCGGCGCGCCGGCTCGGATCCAGCTAAAGGACATGCGGATGATTCTGGATGAGGCCCGTGCGGAAGGGTTGACCCTGCCCCTGGCTCAACAGACGCACAATGAATACCTGTCGCTGGTGGCCAATGGCCACAGTGATGTCGACCACAGTGGCCTGTTGCTGGAGCTGGAGCATCTGAACGGTGCCCTGCTTGGCTCCCGTGGCCGCGGCCCGAAGGAGTAAACACGCCATGCCCCGTTTTGCTGCCAATCTGTCCATGCTGTTCACGGAAGTGGACTTTCCCGAGCGCTTTGCCATGGCCCGGGCCGCGGGTTTTGAGGGCGTGGAATACCTGTTCCCCTATGCCTACCCCAAAGAGCGACTCGGCCAGATGCTGAGCGATAATCAGCTGACTCAGGTGCTGTTCAATCTGCCGCCCGGTAACTGGGACGCCGGTGAACGGGGCATCGCCTGCCTGCCGGACCGGGTTGAGGAGTTCCAGGCCGGCGTGGATCAGGCGATCGACTATGCCAAAGCCCTTGGCTGCCGGCAGCTGAACTGCCTTGCGGGGCTGAAGCCGGCGAACGTTTCCGATGACATTGCCTGGCAGACGTTGGTGAGTAATGTCGCCTGGGCAGCGGGCAGGCTGGCTGACGAGGGTATCACCCTGTGCCTGGAAGCCATTAACTCGCGCGTGGATATGCCAGGCTTCGTACTGGATACCTCCGGCAAGGTGCTCGCACTGATCGAGGAAATCGACGCGGACAACGTGCGCCTGCAGTACGACCTTTACCATATGCAAATCATGGAAGGGGATCTGGTGCGCTCCATGGAGTGTCTTTTGCCCTGGATCGGCCACATTCAGTTTGCGGACAACCCGGGGCGACATGAACCCGGCACGGGGGAGATTAACTTTTCGAATGTTTTTGCGGCCATCGATGCCATGGGATATGACGGCTGGGTAAGCGCGGAATACCGGCCTACCGGGGCAACCGGTGACAGTCTAGGCTGGTTTCCGGGGAAAGCCTGACCGTCGCCATTGGCGACACCCTCTTACAAGATCGTAACTGGCCGGGTTGCCAACTTCTTCGTACCCTTGTCGTTACTGTAATCCGCTATCGGGAGGAGAGCCGGTGAAAGCGCTGGTAATCGAAGACGATCAGGACGTTGCAAATTATCTTGTCAAAGGGCTGAAGGAATCCGACTTCGTGGTCGACCATGCAGCCGATGGCAAGGAAGGCATGATGATGGCGGCCAGCGAGGATTACGACATCATGATTGTAGATCGCATGCTGCCGGGAATGGACGGTCTGTCCATTATCAAAACCGTGCGTGCGACCGGAAACCAGGTGCCGGTTCTGATTCTCAGCGCCCTGGGTGATGTGGACGACCGCGTGGAAGGTTTGCGTGGCGGCGGCGATGACTACCTCACCAAGCCGTTTTCATTCACCGAATTGTTGGCCCGTATCGAATCCTTGGTGCGCAGAAATCGGCAGTCGGCGGAAACCGAGACCGTACTGCGGGTCGCCGATCTCGAAATGGATCTGCTTGCACGCACGGTAAAGCGGGCCGGCCAGAATATTGATGTCCAGCCGCGGGAGTTCCGTCTGCTGGAGTACCTGATGCGTAATGCCGGCCAGGTGGTCACCCGGACCATGTTGCTGGAGAAAGTCTGGGATTACCATTTCGATCCCCAGACCAACGTTATCGACGTACACATCAGCCGGCTGCGAGCCAAGATCGATAAGGAATTCGATACACCCTTACTGCAGACCATCCGGGGTGCAGGGTACATGTTACGTGAAACTGCTTAGCCAGCTCAGGACCTCGTCCTTCCAGCTAGCCCTGCTGTACATGGTGGTGTTCGCCACCTCGGTATTTCTGTTACTGGCCTTTATCTACTGGCGTACGGCGGGCTTCATGACCGCCCAGACCGACGAAACCATTGAAGCGGAAATCGCCGGTCTGGCGGAGCAGTATCGTGGCCGTGGCGTAAATGGCCTCATCACCATCATCCGTGAACGTGTTGCCCGCGACCCCAACGCCAAATCCATCTATCTGCTGACCACCGACGACTTTCTGAAGCTGGCCGGCAACATAGAGACCTGGCCGGAAGGCAGCCGTTCAGAGAGCGGCTGGATCAACTTCACCCTGAACGAATCCGTCGGCTGGACCGGGCCCGAACGCCTCGCCCGTGCCCGGATCTTTGAGGTTCAGGGTGGCTTGCGCCTGCTGGTCGGGCGGGATGTCGACGAACTCACTAACCTCAAGCGGGTAATTGAAACCGCCATCAACTGGGGTATGGGGATCACCCTTGCCCTTGCGCTGCTTGGTGGCTTCCTGATGAGCCGCAGTACGACCCGGCGTATCGAGGTTATCAACAACACATCACGTCGGATCATGAACGGCCACCTTTCCCTGCGGATACCAACCCGTGGCACCGACGATGATTTCGACCAGCTGGCGGAAAACCTCAATCAGATGCTGGACCGGATTGTGTATCTGATGGAGGGCATCCGGCACGTTTCCGACAGTATTGCCCACGATTTGCGCACGCCCCTGACCCGACTCCGCAACCAGCTTGAAAACACGCTGATGTCGGTGGATAACGACGAGGCGAGGGAGCAGGCCGGCCGCGCCGTGGCGGAGGCCGATCAGCTGCTGGCCACCTTCAACGCATTGTTGCGCATCGCCCGCCTGGAAACCCGTGGTAATACCGCCGACATGAAACCTGTGCCGCTGGATGAGTTGGTCACCGATGCCTGTGAGCTCTATGAGGCCTTGGCTGAGGATAAGGACCAGTCGTTCGAGCAGGGCCTGGAAAGCGGAGTGATGATCGAGGGCGACCGCGACCTTCTGTTCCAGATGGTCAGCAACCTGATTGATAACGCTATCAAATATACGCCGGAGCATGGCGTTATAGGCGTATCTGTTCGGCGCGAGGGTGCCGATGCGGTGTTTGAAGTCCGGGACAGTGGAATCGGTATTCCCGATGCCGAGAAAGACCAGGTCTTCCAGCGGTTTTACCGGGTAGGCAAGAGCCGTTCTTTACCGGGTAATGGTCTGGGCCTGAGCCTTGTGAGCGCTGTTGCGGAAATACATCAGGGCCGGATTGTCCTGAGCGATACGCATCCCGGAGAGGCGTCGCCGGGGCTGACCGTGGCTGTGAAGATTCCCGCCTTTACCGAAGCCCGCAAACGCATTCGCGCGGCCCAGGCGGAACAGCCGGCAGATTCAGCGGCCGGGGAAACCCGGGCCGCCTCTCAATCAACCGGCGTAAATACTCACTGACTGGCGCGAAACCGGTTGATCCTCGACAGCACCGGGGCAACCAATGCATCTCTGCGCGACTCGATTTCGTGAGTAATCCTTTCAACCTGGGAGCGGCGACGGTTCACGCGTACCTGAATGCTGTCCCATTCACCTTCCAGGTGCTTCTGCTCTACCGCCAGAAAAGCCGCAATGTTGTGGCGGTTGATCTTGCCGGTAATCCCGTACTGGTCCAGCCGGTAGCCTATGGCATCCACGCCATTAAGCGCCAAGTTCAGCAGGGTCTGAGTGTTCATATTGGTATCTCCGTGAATGGAAGCGGTAAAAATCTGTATGACGCTAACGCTATGCTCAGGACCTAGAGTGTGCAACCTAATTCCGACTTCGCGGGTCTTCATATTCCCTGACCAAAAGGTAATTCCTCGGCCACTCCGGTGTAATCCAGGCTGTGCATAATGGAAACTGTAGCTTTGGAAGCCTGCACGATTTGTTGCTTGCTTCTCCCTCCAGCACAGCGCTAGCCTTACCCCGTTTTTACGGGGTTTTTTTATGCCCTTCCCATTTCTGATTCCCATCTGGCAGAGGACGTTGCAAAACCAATGACCCAGGTTCCCGGTAATGGCGGCCCCCGCCCGCGATACATCACGCCGGAAGGCGAGCGGGCCTTGCGTGATGAATTGCAGTATCTCTGGAAGGTAAAGCGCCCGAAAGTCACCCAGGCCGTGCGTGAAGCCGCCGCCCTTGGCGATCGGTCCGAGAATGCCGAGTACATCTACGGCAAGAAGCAGTTACGGGAAATCGACCGGCGGGTGCGTTTCCTCAGCAAACGCCTGGAAGAGCTTACCGTGGTTGACCATTTGCCGGATGACCGGGACAAGGTGTTTTTTGGCGCCTGGGTGACGGTGGAAGACGAGGACGGTGATGAGCAGACCTATCGGCTGGTCGGCGCGGACGAGTTTGATCTGAACAAAGGCTACCTCAGCATCAACTCACCGCTCGCCCGGGCCCTGATCGGCAAACGCCTTGACGACGAAGTGAGCGTTCGCACGCCGGAAGGTTGGAAGTCGGTCTTTGTCGTAGGAATTCGCTACGAGGCGCCATCCGACGACAAGTGAATGATGTCACAAAATTGGCGAGTGCCCGGGCAGGTTGTGTGATTTGTCGATAAACTGATCAAAATTTGTCACAACTGGTCGCAGACAGGATCGTCTGCCGGGGTAAATGCCATGGGTATGCGTGGAGAAGCGGGGAACGTTCAGAGCAGGGTAATCACGGTGCTTGTCTTGGCTGCGGCATTTTCTGCCGGTGCGGCCTTTGCGCAGAGCGATGCGCAGGACAGTGCTTTCCAGTACGAAGAACGCTCAACCATCCACACCATCCAGCTGAATTCCATGGAGGAAGAGACGCTGGCCAATACCGTTATCGAGGGTGGCCTTGCGGCACCGGCTGCGGGTGTACCGCTCAAACCCCGGGTTGAAGACGACTTCTACCTGGATCCCCTCGGGCTTCGACCCGGAGATAACCGCACGGACCTCGGCCGATCACAGATTCCGGTGGAGTTCCGGTTCAGCAATCCGAAATCCATTCCCGGGCAGACCCACAGCAACAACTACGTGATCCGCCCACCCGAGAACCGCACTTACGATGCGCTTAACATCAATATGAATGAGCGTTGAGACAGGCTATCAGGCTGCGGCGCAGCCGTTGTCTCCGGCGGGCGTTTTACCAAGTACATCTTCATAGAAAAATGCCAGGGCCTGACTGGCCTGATTGAAACGCGCCCGGGATACCCGCATGCGATCGTTCAGGTATTCCAGAAACAGCCGGCGGTCTTCATTGGCCAGCGCATCCGGATCTTTCATGTCGCTAAACAGCACGAACCGTGTGATCCAGTGCAGGTAGGTTTGCTCAGAGCGTTGATTGAGCTTTTGTTCGTGGATGGCGTCCTTGACCCGTGCCACCAAGCCTGGCTGGGACTGTTCCAGCGCTTCCGTGATGTCCATAAATAACTCTTCCTGGTGAATTGGTATTGTTATTTTGCGCGCATCTTATGACAGCTCATTTACGAGCGCAAAGCTTTATTCAGGAAGATTGACTCTGGTCATTTTTCGACCAGAGTCTGGGCTGGAACACCAGTTATTTCAGGGCTTCAAGCTTGTCTATGTACTTCTGCATGGCCTCATCGCTGGACATGCCCTTAGCCTTTTCCCAGGCATCAAACTTGGCGCGGCCGACAAAATCCATCATGCCCGGGCGCTTGCCGGACACATCTCCCTCGGTGGCCTGCTTATAGAGCGCATAGAACTCCAGTTTCATCTCGTTGGACGGTTTGAAGTCGCCCTCGGCAGTCTGGATGTAATTCACGGCTTCGTCGAAGCGGGTTTTCAGGTCACTCATGTTGATCTCCTTATGGTTTCGTGTTGATCCTGCTCGTTGGGCGAGTATAGCCACAGCCAACAATGCCGTCATTGACTGAATTTTCGTATGAGTGATGACAGATTGGAGATCCCGCGTATTCTGGCAAAAGCTTGCCCGGCCGCACATTCGCGAACAAAGTTGGCCAGTTTTTGCTTGAGCCTGGCAAGTGATCTGTGTAGAGTTTTGATCGTTGCGCGCCAGGAGGGTGCGTACAAGGGATTGAACAATTGCAAATGATTTGCACAGGGAGCAAGCGCATGTCTTCAAAAGACGGTTCCGTCGCGCCTAAAGAGCGCATCAATATCAAGTACGTCCCCGCCACCGGAGATCAGCAGGCAGAAACCGAGTTGCCGCTGAAGATGTTCGTGGTTGGTGATTTCAAGGGACACGCCGAAGAAACCCCCATCGAAGATCGCAAGGCCATTTCCGTCGACAAGAACAACTTCCGTTCGGTCATGAAGGAAGCCGGCCTGACCCTTTCCACCACCGTGACCAACAAGCTGGATGAGGAAGCCGACGAACTGCCGGTAAACCTGGAATTCCAGACCCTTGATGACTTCTCTCCCGACAGCGTTGCCCGTCAGGTTCCGGAGCTGAACAAGCTGATTGAACTGCGGGAAGCCCTGGTGGCCCTGAAAGGCCCATTGGGTAACGTACCGTCGTTCCGTTCCAAGCTTCAGGAACTGCTGGACAACGACGACGCCCGGGACAAGCTGCTGGCCGAACTGGAACTGGCCACAGACAGCAACGAGTAAGGGAACACCCGCTCATAATTTCCGACTGAATTCAAAACGTACTAAAAGGATGTGGTATGTCTGATACTGCTGTGCAGCAATCTGCTGCCTCCGAATCCGTCACTGAAGGCTCTCTCCTCGACCAGGTCATGGCCAACAGCCGCATGGCGCCGGCGGATGAGGGTTACGATGTTGCTCGCAAGGGCGTGGCAACGTTTATTGCCAACCTGCTGAAAAGCGACGAAAAAGGCCAGCCGGTCAACAAGGCCCTGGTGGACCAGATGGTGGTGGAGCTGGATCGAAAGATCAGCGCCCAGATGGATGAAATCCTGCACGCGCCCAAGCTGCAGGAGCTGGAATCTTCATGGCGCGGCCTGAAACTCATGGTGGACCGCACCGATTTCCGTGAGAACATCAAGGTGGATATCCTCCACGCCACCAAGACCGAGCTGCTGGAAGACTTCGAGTTCGCGCCGGACGTTACCCAGACCGGGTTCTACAAGCACATCTATTCCACGGAATATGGCCAGTTCGGTGGTGAACCGGTCGGCGCGGTTGTTGGCAACTACGCCTTTACCCCGTCCACACCCGACATGAAGTTGCTGCAGTACGTATCGTCGGTCGGAGCGATGGCCCATGCTCCGTTTCTGTCCTCAGTGGCACCGTCGTTCTTTGGCGTCGACAGCTACCAGGAACTACCCGCCATCAAGGAACTGAAGGCCGTTTTCGAAGGCCCGAAATACGCTAAATGGCGCTCCCTGCGTGAATCCGAAGACGCCCGCTATCTGGGCCTCACTTCACCGCGCTTCCTGCTGCGGGTACCTTACGATCCCACCGAAAACCCGGTGCGCAGCTTCAACTACAAGGAAGACGTATCGGCGGACCACGAGCATTACCTGTGGGGCAACACAGCCTACCTGCTGGCCACCCGCCTTACCGAAAGCTTCGCCAAGTACCGCTGGTGCCCGAACATCATCGGTCCCCAAAGCGGTGGCGCAGTCGAGGACCTGCCGGTGCACCTGTTCGAATCCTTCGGTCAACTGGAAGCCAAGATCCCGACCGAAGTGCTGATTACCGATCGTCGCGAATACGAAATGGCCGACGAAGGCTTCATTGCCCTGACCATGCGCAAGGGCAGCGATAACGCGGCCTTCTTCTCCGCCAACTCGGTGCAGAAACCCAAGCAGTTCCCCAACACCAAGGAAGGCAAGGAAGCGGAAACCAACTACAAGCTGGGTACCCAACTGCCTTACATGATGATCGTCAACCGCCTGGCCCACTACATCAAGGTGCTGCAGCGCGAACAGATCGGTTCGTGGAAGGAACGCCAGGACCTGGAGCGGGAACTGAACACCTGGATCCGCCAGTACGTGGCCGACCAGGAAAACCCGCCGGCGGAAGTCCGCAGCCGTCGCCCCCTGCGCGCCGCGCAGGTCACCGTCTCCGACGTGGAAGGCGATCCGGGCTGGTACCAGGTCTCCCTGGCGGTGCGTCCGCATTTCAAGTACATGGGCGCCAACTTCGAACTGTCACTGGTTGGCCGACTGGACAAGGACTAATCCGTGTTCCATCACCCGGCCAGCGACGGATCGCAGGCCAGCAGCGGCAGCCTGTTCGAACGACTGGAACAGGCCGCCGCGCCGCCCGGTCAGAGCATGGGGGAGGTCACCCATGTTGTTGAATCCATCAAACGCCACCTGGTCCGCCTGCTGAACGCCCATCCGGGCAACAGCGCCAGCGTACCAGATCTGGGGTTGCTGGATTTCAACGACGCCACGCTCGGCACCCACGATCTGAGCGTCCAGATCCGTGGCGCGATCCGGCAGTGCATCGAGAAGTTCGAACCCAGGGTGAAGCGGGTGGATGTGGTTAATCTGCCCCAGGGACCCGATCCGCTGCAGTTGCGGTTTCAGGTGACCGTGTACCTGAATGTCGGCGCAAATGACGACAAAACGACCATAGATTTAGTATTGGATGACAAACGTTACTACCAGGTGGTGTAACGAAACGGATAAGCAAACACCAAGGATAGCGAGAGACGGTGGGGATGCTTTTCTGCAGGGAAAAAATGTCTGAGCGCAGCGAGTTGTTTTTTCCCGGAAGAAAAGTGTACCGACCGTCTCATACTCCCAAGGATGCGGTAGTTGTATGAAGTTAAATCGGTTCTACAGGGACGAGTTGAGTTTTCTCAGGCTTCAGGGCCGGGAATTCGCGGATGCTCATCCGCAGCTGACCCGGTTTCTGTCCGAGCAGAGTACCGATCCGGATGTTGAACGGCTGCTGGAAGGTTTTGCTTTCCTGACCGGAAAGCTCCGGGAAAAGGTCGAGGACGAGTTTCCGGAGATTACCCACTCGCTGCTGAACATGTTGTGGCCGAATTATCTGCGGCCGGTACCCAGTTGCACGATCATGCGCTTTGATCCGCAGTTGCATGCCATCAGTGAGCGCCAGAGGGTAGACCGCCACACCGAGATCAAGAGCCGGCCCCTGGGCGATGCCAATCGCCAGACCCAGTGCCGGTTCCGCACCTGCCGCGCGGTGGACGTATTTCCCGTGAGCGTTGCCGCGGCCCATGCCGAACACTCGCGCGAGGTATCGTCTGTCACCGTGGACCTTGCGCTGCATACCGATCAGCCCCTGTCGTCACTGGGTATGGAAAGCCTGCGCTTTTATCTGGGCGGCGAGAGTCATATCGCCGAAACCTTGTTTCTCTGGCTGAACCACTATCTCGAACGCATCGATCTGGTGGTGGGGGACGCTGTATACCGCCTGCCGGCCTCGCTGTTGCAGCCGGTGGGATTTGGCAACGATGAGGCTCTGCTGCCGTACCCAAAGAACGCCTACCCCGGCTACCGCATTCTGCAGGAATACCTCAGCTTCCCTGAGGCCTTCCGTTTCGTGGACATCCACGGCCTGGCACGCCGGCTGCCTGCGCTGCAGGCGGACGAAATCAGCCTGCGTTTCCATTTCAGCCGTATCCTGCCGCCGGACGCCAAGGTGCGGGAAGACAATTTTCAGCTCTACTGCACACCGGCGGTGAACCTGTTTACCCATGAAGGCGAACCGGTGGATCTGAACGGCCGCCAGACCGAATACCGGATTTCGCCTTCCAGCCGCTCCCCGGACCACTACGAGGTGTTCAGCATCGAGCAGGTGGAAGGCTGGCTGGAGGGTCGGTCCGGGCGCGGTGAGCCCCGCATCTACACGGCCTTCGAGAGTTTCCAGCATGAGGTGGAACGGGACCGGGGACGTACCGCCCTGTACTACCGGGTCCGGGCCCGGGACAGCGTGCGCGGGGACGGCTTTGATCATTACATGTCGTTTGTCCGGGGCGACGAGTCCGAGTGCCTGAGCCGGCAGGAAGCGGTTTCCCTGACCCTCACCTGCACCAATCACCAGTTGCCCAGCCAGCTGGCGGTAGGCGAAATCTGCATGGCGACCGAGAGCACGCCGGCGTTTGCCACCTTCAGCAACATTACCCGGCCCACCGCGACCCTGCGGCCAACCCTGGATGGCAGCCTGTTGTGGACGCTGATCTCGAATCTGTCACTCAATTACCTGTCCATGCTGGACGTGGATGCCCTGCGCACGGTGCTGCGGGTCTATGATTTCCGGGCCCTGGTGGACCGTCAGGCGGAGCGGGTGTCCCAGAAGCGTCTGGCCGGTATTACCGGTATCGAGACATCCCCGGTTGACCGGATGGTCAAGGGCCTGCCGGTGCGCGGGATCCGCTCGGTACTGAAACTGGACCAGCAGGCCTTTGCATCGGAAGGTGATCTTTACCTGTTCGGCACGGTTCTCAGCCAGTTCTTTGCTCTTTACGCCAGTATCAACGCATTTCACCAACTGGAAGTGGTGAACACCGATAATCAGGAACGGTACACATGGACGTTACAGCAAGGTCAGCAGCCGCTGATGTAGCCGAGCTGCAACCCGTTCTGGGCAATGCGCGGCGATACAGTTTTTTCCAGCTGGTGGACCTGATTCACCGGCATCACGGGGATGATCTGGAGCGAAACAGCGACGACCAACCCCGCCAGGAACGGATCCGGTTTTCTGCTTCCGCAGGGTTGGGGTTTCCCGGCAGCGATGTGGTTTCGGCGCTGTCGCCGGAGCACGAGCATGCCCCGTATCAGATGGAAGTCAGCTTTCTGGGGTTGCACGGCTCCCAGTCGCCATTGCCGGGCTATTACCTTGAAGACCTGGCCTGGGAAGCGGGGCAGAATCTGGGCATCCGGCGGCATTTTCTTGATTTTTTCAATCATCGCCTGGTCACGCTGTTCCACCGGGCATGGCGCAAGTATCGCTACTACGTTCGGTTTCAACCCGGTGCCTCGGACGGCTTTTCAGAGCTGATCTTTGCCCTGATAGGTCTGGGCGACAGCCGGTTGCGGGAGGCGACACCGGTGAACTGGTCCAAGATGCTGGCCTATTCCGGCCTGATGGCCGGTCGTAGCCGGTCGCCTGAGGTGGTGAGCGGCATCGTTGCCCATTGCTTCGATCTGGATGATGTCAGTATTGAACAGTGGGTCCTGCGCAAGGTGGCCATCGCCGATGATCAGCAGACCCGACTAGGCCAGGCTAACGCCTGTCTGGGCAGCGACACACTGGTGGGATCGGCCATTCGGGATCGCAGTGGTAAATTCGTGCTCCGGTTGCGAAATCTCAGCCGACAGCGCTTTGCGGATTTCCTGCCTAATGGCCAGGACCACCAACGCCTGGTCAAGCTCGTTGAGTTCACCACACGGGAGCAGCTGGCGTACGACCTGGAGCTTCAAATGCGTCCGAAAGACATCCGTCCCATGGAGCTGGGAGAAGATGTGCGGCTGGGCTGGAATTCCTTCGTGACCCCGGAAAAGGCCAGGCGCCGACCGGCGGTCCGGATCCAGATTCGCCGGTGAATCCGGCAGGGAAGATATTCATGGATGAACAACAGGCTGTGGGACTCAAACTGACAGTCACCAATCCGACCGTTGCCGGCGGCGGGGCAACCATCGACCACTGCTTCAGTGTTCGTGGCGGCTCTATCGGTACAGCAGCCAGTGATACCTGGCGGTTATCGTCCCACAGAACGGGTGCGGTTCCCGGCCACGCGGAGATCCGTTTTCTGGACGGCGGCTTCTGCCTGATTGATCGCAGTGGCCGGACCTACATCAATAGCGCAAGTCAGCCGGTGGGTCGGGGCCGTCGGGCACGACTGAATCATGGCGATACCATCAGTATTGGTCGCTATCAACTTCGTGCGGAGTTGGCCGAGGTTGTAAGTGAACCGCTGCTTGAGAGAGGTGAGGCAGATCAGGCCCGGCAACTGATTGATGTCGATGAAGGGCCGCTGATGCGGGCCGAGTACTTAACCAGCCAGACTGAGAACCCGGAGCCGCTGCAGAATTTTGGCGCGATAGCCGGGGAGGCAGTCAGTGATGACCCATTGGCACCCTGGAACCTACAGCCGGACCAACAGAAGTCGGATGCTGACGCGCTGATGGTCAGCGAGACCTCCTGGCGCGCCGCCGAAAGGCAGGTTTCGGATGAGTACCGTGAAAACCGCGACGTAGCGATGGGCCTGCCAGTTCGCAAAGGAGAGAAAGACAGGATGTCTGAGATTTCAGAGAGCACTGATCGCAGGGAGGCTTCCGATCAGAGCAGCAAGCACATCAGTGGTGCCCCCCTGTTGCGGGGTATGGAAGTCGGGCTGGACTTTGCCGACAGCGACGAGATGCGTCTGTTCCTGGAGGAAGTAGGGCAAACACTGAAGTCGACCGTGGAAGGCCTGTTGGCCCTGCATCAGGGAGAAGACAGCAGGCATCAGGCGCTGCGAACCCGCCTGCAACCCATCGAGGATAATCCACTGCGGTTGGGTGAGGGTTATGAGGATACGGTGCAGACCCTGTTCGCCAGCCATCGTAGCCCGGTTCACCTGTCGGCGCCGGCGGCGGTGCGGGAGAGTCTGCAGAGCCTGAATCATCACCAGCAGGCAACCCGTGAGGCCATCAGCGAGGCATTGGAGGCCATCCTGCATGCCTTTTCGCCCGAGGCCTTGCTGCGTCGTTTCCATGGTTACCGCCGGGGACTGCGCCAGAACGAGGACGAGGGACGCTGGGCATGGGATATGTACCAGCATTATTACCGAGAGTTGAAATCCAGTCGTCAGCAGGGATTCGAGCGTCTGTTCCAGGAAGTGTTCGAACAGGCTTACGACCAGAACCTGCGCCAACTACAGAGGGAGAACCCGTTGTGAAGACCTGCAAATGGAGTTTGCTGGCCATCGTATTCGTGCTTGCCGGATGCAGCACACCCTATAACGCGGTCACCAAAACCGCAAAAGTGCTTTGGGACCCGGATATCCCGGTGGGATACCCGGAGGATCTGCCCAGCCGGGTCGGTCTGACCATGGTGGCCGAACCGGATGTAAACCCGAATGAATCCCTGGCACCCACGCCCGTTGCGTTTCAGATCATCGAGATGCGCGACAGCTCACTACTGATGGCCGGGGATTTCGACCAGCTACTGAGTGACCTCGAGTCGTCACTGGGCCAGAACTATGTGGACCACAGCGATTACTCCCTGGTGCCGGGCCAGTTCAAGTTCATCGAACCCTTTGAGATTGGCGAGGACACCCGATTTATCGGCGTGATCGCCTTTTACGCCTATCCCAACCTGTCCCAGTGGAAGAAAGTGGTGAAGGTGGATCCAATCGGTGGCCGCTACAACCTGCTGGTGAACCTGCGGGAGCGGGAAGTTCAACTCAAGCATTCGGATGACACCTGATGGCGGTAACCAATCGAGTCGTCTGGAGTGATGGCCTGTTCATCAAGCCCCAACACTTCCAGCAACAGCAGCGATATCTGGAACACCAGATCAATGAACGGGCGCTCGCGATCTCCGATTATCTGTATGGCTTCAGCGACCTGGAACTGAACGCAGAGTACCTGAGTTTCGGCCGGGTTGGCCTGGTTCGGGCATCCGGCCTGTTCCCGGATGGCACCCGCTTCAGTCTGCCCCAGGACGATGTGATGCCGGAGCCGATGGAAATCACCGATGCCTCCGTGGCCAATCAGATCGTGTACCTGGCCCTGCCACTGGGCAGTGACAGCCTCGCCGAAGTGGAATGGCCGGACGCCCCGGTGGCGGGCCGGTTCCGTGCCGACTCCCTGGAAATCCGGGATCTGCATTCGGTCGACGGTGATGCCCACACCATCAATGTGGGCCGGGTTGCACCCCGCCTGATGCTGGAGCGAGACGATCGCAGTGCCTATGCGGCCCTGGCCATCGGCCGGATTCTTGAGAAGCGCCCGGACGGCAGCCTGGTGATGGACCCGAACTTCATCCCGACCATGCTGAGTGTGCGAGCGGCACCGAGGCTGCAGCGATTTGTCGGGGAAATGGCGGGCCTGATGCGGGAGCGGGCACGCACTATCGCCGAGCGTGTCGGTGCGCCCGGGCAGGGGGGCGTTGCGGATGTGGCGGATTTCATGTTGCTGCAGATGCTGAACCGGGCCCATCCCAGGTTCATGCACCTGGCCCGCCTGCGCCAGTTGCATCCTGAACGGCTGTTCGAAGCCCTGCTGGAACTGTGTGGCGAGCTGGTGACCTTCACCGATGAAGGGCGCCTGCCGAGGGAGTACCCGGCCTATGACCACGATCTGCCGGAGGATTGTTTTACCCCGCTCATGCAGGTTCTGCGGCAGTCCCTGAGCACGGTGCTGGAACCAAGAGCCCTGGCTATCCAGCTTCAGCAGCGCCAGTACGGCCTGACCGTGGCCCCGGTTCAGGATGCCCAGTTGGTCCGGGATGCGGAATTCATTCTTGCGGTCAAAGCCGACATGCCGCTGGACGATCTGCGCAAGCAGTTCACCCAGCAGTGCAAGGTGGCCTCGGTGGAGAAAATACGGGATCTCATCAGCCTGCAGCTGCCGGGAATTCCGCTCGCTGCGTTACCGGTTGCACCCCGGCAGTTGCCGTACCACGCCGGCTTCGTGTACTTCCGCCTGGACGACCAGAGCCAGGCCTGGCAAATGCTCGACAACGCCAGCGGCTTCGCATTCCACGTGGCCGGCAGTTTCCCGGGCATGGAAATGCAGTTCTGGGCAATCAGGAGCTAAATCATGGCAGATGCACAGGTAATGGACTTACCCAACGGCAGCAGGAATTCCGGCAGCAGTGCGTTCAGTGATCTGATCTTTGCCGACAGCCGGGGAGCCGCTGAGGGCAACAGGGAAGGCCAGGTCGACGAGCAGTTCCAGCTCAGAGGGTTGGAACATAACCGCCTGATTGACGCCGCCACACCATTGCTTGGCCTGGTGATCAGGATACGCAGGCTGGCGGATTATCGCGCGGTGGAACCCCTCTACCAGCAGGTGGTGGATGAGATTGCTGCCATCGACCGGGAACTGGTGGAGCAGGGTTACGACCGGCCGGTTGTTGTCGCCTATCGGTACGTCCTCTGCGCCTTCATCGATGAGGCCGTGCTGGGGACCGACTGGGGCGCCCATAGCGTCTGGTCTCAGCACTCCCTGCTGTCCCGCTTCCACAACGAGACCTGGGGTGGGGAAAAGGTTTTTGCCATTCTTGCCCGGATGGAGCAGGAACCGGCCCGTTATCGCGACATGCTGTCGTTTATCTACCTGTGCCTCTCCCTGGGTTTCGAAGGGCGGTACAAGGTGATGGAAAACGGCCGGGATGAATACGACCGGATTGTTCGTGGCCTGCACGAGCAACTGAAAGCGTTGCAGGAGGAACAGGACCCGGCGCCTCTTGCGGATGCCCGGGCGAACGTAACGCCAACCCGGAACCGGTTGCGCAGCGGCATGCCCGTCTGGGGCATTGCAGGTCTGTTTGTGGCGGCCATGGCCGGCATCTACTCCCTGTATAACATGGCACTGAACGAGCGCATCACGGACGTATTGCGCGTACTCGACCAACTACCGAAATAAGGACATCAACGTGATTCGGGTAGAACTGCCGGCGCTGATCGGGCGCCTCAACGACATGTCACGCCAGGCGCTGGAAGCCTCCGCCGCCCTGTGCATCAGCCGCCAGGGCGCGGAAATCACTCCGGCCCATTTGCTGTTCAAGCTGCTGGAAACACCGTTTTCCGACGTGCGCCAGATTCTGGAGCACACCGGCATTGATCATCAGCAACTGCAACCGCTGGTGGGCGACAGCCTGAACGGAGAGGTGCAAAGCGCTGAGCCCTATCCATCGTTCTCGCCGCTGTTGGTGGAACTGATGCAGGATGCCTGGCTGCTGGCTTCCACCGAACTGGGGCACACCGAACTGCGCTCGGGCGCGGTTTTCCTGGCCCTGCTGATGAATGCCGACCGATACCTTATGCCCCGGGTGGCACAGGCACTGGCGGACATCAACCGTGAGCAGCTGCGCAAGCAATTTGACCGGTTCACCGAGGGCTCCGCGGAGCGGCTGGAACCGAGCGAGCAGGAACCCGGGCAACCGGTGGCAAGCGCGGATCTGGACCCGCTCAAACGCTACGCTACCGACTTCACCGGACTGGCCCGGGAAGAAAAACTGGATCCGGTGGTGTGCCGTGACGCCGAGATCGACCAGATGATCGACATCCTCTGCCGCCGCCGCAAGAACAACCCTATTGTGGTGGGCGATGCCGGTGTGGGCAAAAGCGCCGTGGTGGAGGGCCTGGCTCTGCGCATCGTCAACGGCGATGTGCCTGACCGCTTGAGAAACGTTGAGCTCTGGACCCTGGACATGGGCGCCCTGCAGGCCGGCGCCTCGGTGAAGGGCGAGTTCGAGAAACGCCTCAAAGGCGTGATTGAAGCGGTCAAAGGCTCCGCTACCCCCATCATCCTGTTCATTGACGAAGCCCATACCCTGATTGGCGCCGGCAACAGCGAAGGCGGCTCCGATGCGGCCAACCTGCTCAAACCGGCCCTGGCCCGGGGCGAGCTGCGCACCATCGCCGCGACCACCTGGCGCGAGTACAAGAAATACTTCGAAAAAGACCCGGCCCTGAGCCGCCGTTTCCAGCCCGTGGCATTGGATGAACCCACACCCGGAGAAGCCGTCCACATCCTCCGTGGCCTGCGCACCGTCTATGAAAAAGCCCATCAGGTCCTGATCGCCGACAGCGCCCTGAAAGCCGCTGCCGAGATGTCTGCCCGTTACCTTGCCGGCCGTCAGCTACCGGACAAAGCCATCGACGTACTGGACACCGCCTGCGCACGGGTCAGCCTGAATCTGAGCACGCCGCCCAGACGCCTGAGCCACGTCCGCAGCGAGCTGCATCAGCTGGCCATGGAACAGAACCTGCTGAGCCGGGAACACACCCTGGGCCAGACCGTGGATGCCGACCGGGAAAGGGAACTTGAACAGCGCATTGCCGGGATCACTGCTGAATCCGCAGCCCTGGAACAACGCTGGAACGACCAGCGCGAGCTGGTGGCACGACTGGTGGAGATTCGTGAACAGTTGCTCACCGGCGAATCCCAGGCCGAAGCGGATACCTCTGAATTGACCGATGGGGATACAGAAGAACGCCCGGACCTGAAAAGCGAAGCCGCCGCCATCGAGCAGGAACTGACTGAACTCCATGCCGACGAGCCGCTGGTACACGCCCGCGTTGATGCCAGGCAGGTGGCCGAAGTCATCGCCGACTGGACCGGCATTCCGGTCAATCGCATGACCACCGACGAACTGGAAAAAATCACCCACTTGCCGGCGTATCTGCAGGAGCACATCAAAGGCCAGGACACCGCCATCGACTGCCTGCACCAACACCTGCTCACCGCCCGCGCCGACCTGCGCCGGCCTGGCCGCCCCATGGGCGCCTTCCTGCTGGTGGGGCCCAGCGGCGTCGGCAAAACCGAAACCGTGGTACAGCTCGCCGAACTGCTCTACGGCGGCCGCCAGTTCCTCACCACCATCAACATGTCCGAATACCAGGAAAAACACACCGTCTCGCGCCTGATCGGTTCACCTCCGGGGTACGTTGGCTTCGGCGAAGGCGGCATCCTCACCGAAGCCATCCGTCAGAAACCTTACTCCGTGGTTTTGCTCGACGAAGTCGAAAAAGCCCATCCGGAAGTCCTCAACCTGTTCTACCAGGCGTTCGACAAAGGCGAACTGGCTGACGGCGAAGGCCGACTCATCGACTGCAAAAATGTCGTCTTCTTCCTCACCTCCAACCTGGGCTACCAGACCATCGTCAACCACGCCGAGTCCCCGGCCAGCCTGGACGAAGCCCTTTACCCGGAACTGGCCAGCTTCTTCAAACCGGCCTTGCTGGCAAGAATGGAAGTGGTGCCCTACCTGCCTCTGGGCGAGGAAACCCTCAACCGCATCGTTGGCGACAAACTCCAGCGCCTGGCGGACCAGATCAAGGCCCGTTATCACACCGAAGTGGAACTTCAGGACGGCCTGATCGATGCCATCCGTAGCCGTGCGACAAGAAGCGAAAACGGCGCAAGGATGCTTGAGTCGATCATAGAGGGTGAGCTTTTGCCGCCGGTTTCATTGGCGTTGCTGGAGAAACTGGCGGCGAGGGAGTCGGTTACGAAGGTCATGTTGGGTGTTGAAGATGCCAGATTTACGGGAATGGTGGTTTAGGGACACTCCAAAGTAGCGCGGCGTGGGGATTTGCTTTCCAAAACCCTGCGGAGCCATGGATGGCGGAGCGGAGCCTACAGGGACGTATTCACGGCGTGTTTTGGAAAGCAAATCCGCACGGTGTGCGGTTGGCGAACACAAAAGCATAAAAATCTTAGGGAAGAGAACCATGGGACGGATGCAGATGGAACTGCACACCGGAATCGACCTGGCGGTGGCCCTGATCCAGCAAGACAACCTGCCGGATCTGCTGAAAACCGCCACAAGACAGCTGGAAAACGCCTTCGGCCTGACCCGCTGCTGGGCACTCGAACTCGACCTCAGTGGCCGGACCCTGCACTGCAGCGACCTCGCCGAACACGGCGAATTCGACTGCGGTGACTTCAGCCACCCCTTTGCCCACGTGCTGCAAACCGGCAAAGCCCGGGAACTTACCCGTGCCGCCAGCTACCGCCTGGACCACGTCGGCTTCCAGGCCCTGTTTGAGGCCAGCGACCGGCCGCGTTCCCTGTGGCTTGAGCCCCTCACCGGTAATGACGGCCGAACCCTGGGGGTGCTCGTACTGTGTCGGGACGAACCCGACTGGGACGGCATTACCGGCCAGCCTCTGTATTGTGGCCTACGGCAACTGCTGGTTCATCAATGGATTACCCAGCTTCAGAGCCGTGATCAGGTCTGGCAGCGTCGCCTGCTCAAGCGCTCACTGGATCATCTGCACGACGCCGAAACCGTTCGCACCCGGTGCGAACAACTGGCCCGAACCCTGGTCGGCAACTCCCAGGTCATGACCAGCCTCCGGGCCCAGATCGTCCGGGCCGCCGGCAGCCAACTGTCCGTTTTGGTGCAGGGTGAAACCGGCTGTGGCAAGGATGTGGTCGCCCGCGGTATCCATGAACTGTCCGACCGGGCCGACGGCCCGATGGTGGTGGTCAACTGCGCCGCGATTCCCGACACCCTCCTGGAAAGCGAACTTTTCGGGCATACCAGGGGAGCGTTCTCAGGCGCCGACCGGGACAAGCAGGGGCTTCTGGCACAGGCCAACGGCGGCACCCTGTTCCTGGATGAAATCGGCGACATGCCCTTGGCCCTGCAGTCGAAGCTGCTCCGGGTGTTGGAGAGCCGTCAGTTCCGCCCACTGGGCGCCCGTGAGGAACAGCACTCCGATTTTCGCCTGGTAGCGGCCACCCACCAGCCGCTGCAGGCAGGTATCGAAGACGGCAGCTTCCGGCGGGACCTGTTTTATCGCCTGAGCCAGTTTCCGCTGCGGGTGATGCCCTTGCGGGAGCGCCCCGAGGACCTCGAAGCCCTGAGCCGTCACTTTATCCGCCTGTATACCGAGCGTGAGGGTAGCGGGCCCATGGGCATTTCCAGCCACGCTCTGCACCTGCTGGCTGGATACGACTTCCCGGGCAATGTCCGTGAGCTGCGCAACATCATTGAACTGGCCTGCCTGCAGACCCCGGGCGGGGATGATATCCAGCCGGAAGTTCTGAGGATTAATGACCTGTTTGAAGAGCCCGATGGCTGGACCCGCGCACCCTCGGATGCCAGAGACAGAAATCCCGTTGATCTACCTGCTGTGGAAGAGGTCCGGGATCTTAAAGTCGCGGCACAGGCCTTTGAAGCGGCAATTATTCGCGAGCGTCTGCGCCAGTATGGTGGCAACCGGGCCCAGGCGGCAGAAAGCCTCGGCCTGCCAAAGCGGACCCTGGCCCACAAGTGTCTCAAGTACCGGGTGACAGAGTCATGATTCCCCGAAGAGTGCGATTAACCGGTGGTATTGCAGCGGCATTGGCGCTGCTTTCGCTGGTCTCCAATGCCAGCGCTGACCAGCTTGAAGATGCCCGACTCTGTACCAGTGAGCCCCAGCGACTTGAACGGCTGGCCTGCTTTGACGAGGTTTTTGGTACTCCCCTGGCGGCATCCGGCGAGGAACTTGCGGCCCCGGATGCCCGGCGATCCGAGCGATGGCGACAGGCCTACGCCAGCCTTGATGCAGAAAATGCCGGTGCCGGTGTGCTTTACCGGAATACCGGGCGAGCAGCTGGCCACCTGGTGACGGTTCCGGCTCTGGGCGTTCAACCTCCCAGACCTCTGCTGGCCCTTCAGTGCTACAACAACATCACGGAACTCACGCTGATGCTGCCCGAGGCAATGGACGAGCAGCGGATTCGGCTGGGGTTTGGCCGGGGACAGACCGTCTGGCGGGTGCGGGACAACGGTTTCGTGCTCAGCGGCGGCCGGGGACTGCCAGCCATTCGTACCGTGAAAGCCATGATCGACGGCACAGAGGCGCGCATTGACTCGCCCAACGGTCGCATTGATGGCCTGCTGTTTGATCTCTCGGGATACCGCCGGGCCATCGAACCGCTACGCGAGACCTGTGGCTGGTAAATGCCGGCTGAACACAGCGATTCAGGACAGCAACATGCAGATCATTGAGCAACATCCCTACGTTGAACAGGTTGTCTCACCATTGCCCGGCGATTCCGGTGTCGGCGAGGCACTCGGAGACGATGCAACGCTCGAGTCTCTGGAAAACGAGATCATGAAGGTGGGCTCTCTGGCCCATACCGACATCGACTGGAGCAAGGTTGAAAGCGATGCCCTGACGATTCTCTCGGACCGCAGCAAGGATCTGAAAGTGCTCGGTTTTCTTCTGGTCGCCCTGCAACGCGGTGGTGATGGTGAACGGTTCGCCCTATCCCTGTACCTGCTGCACCGGGTGCTGGACGAATGGTGGGAGCAGGCCTGGCCCTACCCTGGAGAGACGGGCAAGCGGGCACGCAAGATGATGTTCACCCAGATGCTCCAGCGCGCCGGCAAAGGCGTCGACGCCCTGGCGTTTGATGGCAGTGTTGGCGACGGTCGGGCGTTCTGCCTTGAACTTCTGGCGAGATTGATGGACCAGGCCGCTGGCCGGGAATTGCCCGAGGAGTCGCTGCAGGATCTTAAACGGGCGGTTGAAAAGCTGCCCAGGGTTAACGACGCCGCGGCAGCCCCCGAAACCCGTCCGCAGGCAGGGCAGGTCAGCCAGGATTCGCGAACTGAAACGCCAGAGCAGAAACCTGCACCGTCGAAGCCTTCCCTGGGGGCACTCACCCTGGACCCGGGCGACGAACGAGCAACCCGGCAGAGTCTTCTGAAAGTCGCGGACATGCTCACCGAAACCGGGCCGGACCAGCCTCTGGGGTACCAGGTTCGCCGTTACGCTATCTGGCAGAACATCACCACGGTACCGCCGACACGGGACGGAAAGCGCACCGATCTTGCCGCCGTCAGTGCCGATCGGGTGGCTGACTATCGCGAAGCCCTGGAAAAATCCGCCGACCTGGCGTTGTGGCAGAAAATCGAGCAGAGCCTGTCGGTCAGTCCGTTCTGGCTGGACGGCCATTGGTTAAGTGCCCGGGTAGCGGCGGCCCTGGGCCACCACGCCTGCGCTGAGGCCATCCGTGTGTCCGCAAAGGAGTTTGTTGAGCGCCTTGCCCAGTTGCCGGAGCTCACCTTCAACGATGGCACCCCGTTCCTCTCCCGGGAGGCGGAAGAGTGGCTCTGGTCCGCGCCGGCGACCGGTGGTTCCGCCGGCAGCGCCAACGCCTGGGAGCAGGCTTATGACAAAGCCCGGGAGCTGGCCGGGCAAAAGGGGCTGGCTGCCGGGATGCAACTTCTGGAGGACGGGCTGGCGGAAGCGAGAGAACCAAGAGACCGCTTTTACTGGCGCCTTGCCAGCGCCCGATTAATGAAGGACTCCGGCCTGAAATCACTGGCCACGCAGCAGATTCAGGATCTGCAAATGCAGGTGCGCGGGCTGGCTCTCGAGGACTGGGAGCCAGCCCTGATCAGGCAGCTTGAAAAGCTGGGCTGATACCCGGAACACACCAAGGAATCACAGCAGGAATGGACACCATGTGGAGAAAAGCTTTACTCATCGGTCGCTGGCTTCTGCCATACCTCAAAAACGCAGCCCCGGTCACCCTGGTACTGGGCATTATTGCCTTGGTGGTGGCCACCTGGTGGCTGGGGCCACGCTGGGAGCTCAATGGTGAGTTTCCATTGGCGGCCTGGCAGATGCGGGCCGTGGTAACCCTGGGCGTTGTGCTGGTCGTGGCCATGGTGTGGGGCATGATGCTGGCGCGCCGCCTGCGCAAGGTGAACGTCAGGCAGGCGGAAGCGCAGAAGGAACAGGAAGATCCGATTCTGCCCATGGAGCGCAAGCAACAGCGCCTGCTGGATCGCCAGCTGGCGGCCCTGAAAAGCAACCTCCCCGGCCGCAAAGGCATTTACCGGCTGCCCTGGTATCTGGCGATGGGCCTTGAGGATGCTGGCAAGACCAGCCTGATTCAACGCTCCGGGCAGACCTACACGCTCACCAACGTAACCCGCAACAATCGAATGGATCGCAATGCCTTCGGTTTTGACTGGTGGATCGGCGATAAAGGCGTGCTGATCGATCCGGATGGTGAACTGCTGAGCCAGAGTCAGGGGGAGGGCGCCGGCGCGGAGATCCAGCAGCGTCTTTGGCATCATTTCATCGCCTGGCTGGAGCGAAATCGTCCTCAACGCCCTCTGAACGGGGTGGTGCTGGCCATAGATCTGGCCAGTCTCAGCGTGGCAGACTCCGGCCAGAGGCGGGACCGGGCCATCCTGTTGCGCACGCGCCTGCGGGAACTGATGGAGCAGATCGGCTCCCGCCTGCCCGTTTATGTCACCTTCACCAAGATGGACCTGCTTTACGGATTTGGCCCGCTGGTGCGGACCCTGAGCAAGCAGGACAAGGAGCAGGCCCTGGGCTTTACCTTCAGCCTCGAAGGCCAGATGGATAACGACGATTGGCTGAACCAGTTCGCTGACCGATACACCGCCATGGTTGAGCGGCTTACCGATCGCTTGCCGGATGTTCTGGCCAATACCCGGGATGCCGAGGAGCGGGCAGCGGCCTACTCCTTTACCCGCCAGCTTGCCGGCCTTAAGCCCGTTCTGGAGCAATTCCTGACCGACCTGCTGTCTGCGGATGTGTTCTCGACACCGGCGATGGTCCGCGGCACCTACTTCACCTCGGTGTTGCAGGAGGGTGTCCCGGAGGATGCCTTTGTCTCAGCGGCTGCTGCCAACTACCAGATTGCAGGGCCCATTCAGCCTGCCCAACGGGCAGGGCAGTCCGCCACGTTGTTCACCCGGGCACTGTTCCCCGAGATCATCTATCCGGAGGCTGGCCTGGCCGGTGACAACCGACGGGTGATTCAGTCCCGGCAACGCCGGCTGGCCGTGGCCGCCGTGGTGGCTATTTGTGCCGGAGCGGGTATGACAGCCGGCTGGCAGCATTTCTTTATCAAGAATGCAGAGGCCGCGACCGCCGTGGAAACCCGTGTGCGGGGATTCATCGATAACTGGCAGCCGGTGGGTTTTGAGCCGGACAATACCGGCCGAAACCTGCTCGGCCCGCTGGATGAACTTCGTGAGGCGACCCTGGCCTTTGGCGACCACCGCCGGAACTGGCCGTTGCTCAGTGATATGGGCCTATACCGTGGCCATGAGGTGGGCCCGGAAGTTGAGGAATCCTACCTGGATATGCTGGCATACCAATATTTGCCAGCCCTGATGTTCGGTGTGATGGCCGAGATGGGTCAGGCGCCGGACAATAGCACTGAGCGCCTGGAGCATCTGCGGGTGTTGCGCATGCTGTATGACGCCAGTGGTCGTCGGGACGATATTGTTACCCGCTACATGCAGAACCACTGGCAGGAGGCGTTCCCCGGCCAGAGTGAACTGCAGCAGCGGCTACTGGGTCATCTGGACTATGCCATGGCGCATACCGATCTGGCACAGCTAACTCGCCAGGGCGATGCGGTTGCCGATATGACCCTGGCGCCGTTTCGTAGCAGTGTCGAGTGGGCACAACATGAGCTTGGTCGGATTGCCACGCCAGACCGGGTCTATCGGGATCTGGAAATTGAAGCAGAACAGGAATTCCGGGCACCGTTGGAACTGGCCCGGGCATCCGGGCCGGCATTCAGCACGGTGTTCACCCGGCTGGATGGCTATGGCGAGCCGTCGGACTCGGGAGCAGCGGTGGAAGAAGACCCATTGACCATCCCCGCGTTGCTGACCCGGGAGGGACTGGAAAAATGGTTCCTGCGCAAGTCCGGCTCGGTAACGGAGCTGGCTCTGGTGGACGCCTGGGTGCTGGGCCGCCGGGACAACGTCGATTTTAGCAAGGCGGATGAAGCCAGGCTGCTGGCCAGTTTGCAGACCCTCTATGCCGAGCACTACGCCGAGGCCTGGCGTACTGCCTTGAGCCGCATTGATATTCAGCGATTTGAGGACCTGAACCACGGCGTACGTATTCTGGAGAGCCTGACCAGCGGCCACGAGCCCCTGGCAAGCCTGCTCGGGCAGGTTCGCCATAACACGCGTCTTGTACCTTCGGCAGAAGGGGAGAGTGCTGCGGCCCGGGAGCTTCTGGAGCAGTCGCCCCATTTCCGCATGCTGCAGGATATTGAACGGCAGTTTGCGGAGCTCAACCAGTTGACCCGAAAAAATGGCGATCAGCCAACCGGGCTTGAACAGATCATGCTGGTGGTCGCGGAACTTCACGAGTACATGCGCAACATCCAGGAAGCGCCAGACAAGGGCAAGGCTGCGCTGGCCGCTGCCCGGGCCCGCATGGGCCTGCAGGGAGCCGACCCGATCTTCACCCTGCAGCGCATGGCCGACAACCAGCCGGAGCCCCTGAACCGGCTGCTGACCCGGTTGGCCACGGAAAGCTGGCGGGTGGTTCTGGACCAGGCGGTGGCGCAGTTGGAGCGTGAGTGGTATCGCGAGGTGTATCAGCCCTTCCAGCAGAATCTGGCCCGCCACTATCCGTTTAATCCGGACTCCGGGCGGGATGTTGCACTGCAGGACTTTGAACGGTTTTTTGCCCCGGGCGGCGTATTGGACGCCTTCTATCAGGACAACCTGAAACTGTTCCTCGAGGATCACCCGAAACAGGTGGGCGATGCCCGACGTGCCGGCCTGGTGCGCGGTGCGGTACTGACGTCATTGGAAAATGCCGATCGAATCCGCAGGGCCTACTTTACCCGGGGTGGTTCGCTGGATGTGGAGTTCGCGCTGGAACCGCTCAATCTCTCAGCCAACAAGCGCCGCAGCGTGGTGAATGTGGATGGCCAACTGGTGGAGTTCAGCCATGGCCCGCGCCAGAGCATTCCGCTGGTCTGGCCTAATACCCTGCGGGACTCTGTTGAGAGCCGTATTACCCTGGTGCCGGTTCAGGTGAACCGTTCACCCCGCAGCCTCTCGGAAAGCGGCCCATGGGCTCTGTTCCGACTGCTCGATAAAGCCGACATTACCGGCGTGAGCAGCAGCGCGGTCGATGTCCGGTTCCGGGTTGACGACGGGGAGATGCGTTATCGCCTCCACGCGGCCAGCAATACCAACCCGTTCACAGAGCAACTACTTGCGGGGTACCGCATACCCCGCAGCTTGTATTAAACTCTTTCAGCATACCAGGGCCGCCCTGATGAGAGCAGGACGCTTTCATCAGGGTTGAGCCTTCGCACAGGATGGTGCGAAAGCCCGGATTTTCTTTTTTCTTCAGGGACCGAAGACATGCCCCAGGCAAGCGGACTGCAATTCACCGCCACCATTGGCGAATACTCCTCTGACCACTTTTCCGTTGTTGGTTTTGCACTGACAGAACGGCTGTCCGAGCTGTTCCAGGGACGCCTTGACCTGGCCAGTACCGATCCGTCTGTTGGCGCCTCGAATGTGCTGGAGCAACCGGTGGATCTGGTGGTCTGGCAGGACGGGATGCCGCTGCGTCGCTTTACCGGCGTGGTCAGCGAATTTGCCCGCGGCGATTCCGGCCATCGGCGTACCCGCTACGAACTGGTTTTCCGGCCACCGCTCTGGCGCCTGGCGCTGATGCACAACAGCCGTATTTTCCAGAACCGGGGCACGGATGAGATTGTGCGTACCCTGCTGGAGGAGCGGGGGATCGTCGATACCGTTTTTGATCTTAAACGCGGCCCCGAGGAGCGGGAATACTGCGTCCAGCACCGGGAAAGTGATCTGGCCTTTGTTGAACGTCTGGCTGCGGAGGAAGGCTGGCACTATCGCTACCAGCATGGCGGCCTTGATGGCCAGGAGCCACCTGCACTGATTTTTGCCGATCATCATCGCGATTCGCCCAGGCTTGAGGCTGCCCCATACAACGGAAAAGCAGGAGGGAGTGCCCGAACGCCCTGTGTGTTCCGGTTCGCGTACCGAAAGCGGGTGCGCCCTGCTTCGGTCGCCATGAAGGATTACACCTTCAAAAACCCGGCCTACGCCCTGATGCATGAGCAGTCTGGCGATCAGCTCGTCCACCGGGAGGATTACCAGCACTACGACTACCCCGGCCGATTCAAACAGGATGCCAGTGGTCGGCCGTTCACTGAAGCCAGGCTTGCTGCCCTACGCAGCGATGCCAGCACCACCTTTGGTGAAAGCAATCGTCCGGACTTTGCACCTGGTGCCAGGGTGCCGCTGACCGACCACGACAACGAGGCTGTGAACCGCGACTGGCTTCTCACAGCGATCACCCATACTGGCTCACAACCCCAGGCCCTGGAAGAAGAGGGTGGCAGCGAACCGACACGCTACGGCAACCACTTTACCGCCATCCCCGCAGACCGCAGCTGGCGGCCCGTGTGTGAGCACAAACCATTGATGGACGGACCCCAGATGGCCATGGTGACCGGCCCGGAAGGCGAAGAAATTCATTGCGACCAATACGGCCGGGTGAAAGTGCGCTTTCCCTGGGATCGCTATGCGTTAAATGATCAACACAGCAGTGCCTGGCTCCGGGTCAGCCAGGGTTGGGCCGGCGGCCAGTATGGTTTCACCGCACTGCCGAGGATCGGCCATGAAGTGATCGTTTCCTTCCTGGACGGCGATCCGGACCAGCCGATCATCACCGGCCGGACTTGGCACGCCACCAACACACCGCCGTATTCGCTGCCGGAACACAAAACCCGCACCACCCTGAAAACCAAAACCCACAAGGGCGAGGGCAGTAACGAGCTTCGGTTTGAAGACGAAGCCGGCGAAGAACAGATCTACGTTCACGCCCAGAAAGAACTGGCCCTGATCACGGAGAACAACCGCACTGAAGTCATCAGGAACGATCGCCACCTGACCGTGGGCAACGACCGCAAGGCCCACATCAAAGGCAGTGACCACGCCACGGTGAACGGTGAAAAACGGGAGAAAACCGGCAAAGACCGTAGTTTCAACGTCACTGGTACGTTGCACCTGAAAGCCGGCACGGCTTGGCTAACCGACTGTGGCACCGAACTGCACATCAAGGCCGGCCAGAAAACCGTTATTGAAGCCGGTGCGGAAATCACCCTCAAGGCCGGTGGCAGTTTCGTGAAGATCGACCCCAGCGGTGTGGCTATGGGTGGCGCTGCCATCAAGCTGAATGCCGGAGGTTCGCCGGGTAAGGGGAGTGGGCAGAAGGTTCAGGTGCCGGAGATGCCGGGGTTGGTGGAGAAGAATGGGGGGGCTGTTGCGCCGGTGGCCCTGCCGGAGACACAGCAAAGACCGATGGCCAAGTCCGACCAGATGCGCGCCATCAAGAATGCCGCGAATCAGGGTAAGGGAATTTGCCAGGTCTGCTCACCAGAATCACAAGGTGCGATCTGATGGGGCATCTGGCTGGACTTCCCGGTGAGGGGAAGACGTTCATTCTTATTGATGGCGCCAAAGTAAATAATCTGCCCCAAGTTATTTATCGTGAGATCGAAACACCTCATTGTGATGCGCTCTACAGGCAAACGGAGCTTGCCGACCTATTGGAAGTTTCACCGTGGCTGGTTGAAACGGGAATAGATAGCTCGCTGACACTTAAATGCTTCAATGATTGGAAACATCAGGGTGTTGCCATCGTATTGCGGGCTGACTGCCACTTCGAAGAGGTCATGCAACACTTGCGTGGATTGCTTATGGCGAGGTTGGTCACGGGAGATGAGGTTGTTTTCCGGTTTTATGATCCTGAAATCGCGCGGCACCTGTTGAAGCTGGATTCGTCAGGTGAAAATGTGAGGCGATTGATGGGGCCTTGTAGTCTGTTTGCCATTCAGGATCGCCGCACTGGTGAGTGGGAGTATTTTCATAATGATCAGCCCAGTAGTGAGCGGCAGGCTGAGAGGTTAAGCATTCGTGAGGAACACCAGGTTGCCATGGAAAGAGCGGCGGAACGGACGGCCCTCAGGAAACTCGAACTTCACGTTGCAAACTACTTTCCCCATTTGCTTCACAAAACGGATACAGATGGGAAGGATTGGGGGATGGTCTCTGCTTTAGTCGATGCGGCGAAAGCGCGGGGACTCTGTAGTACCCGAGATATTGCGCTGTTTATCAATACGATTGGCTGGCTTGGACACCAGGCATTCGACGACAGTGAAGTACAGCTTCTGTGGAAAGAGAATTCCGCAGCGCCAGGCAAAGCCATAGCGCGAATTGCAGAATTCGCCGAGAAAAAGTCAACGGAGGGACTGGTTCATGGGTAGCGCTAACAGCTCAGCGTTTATACAGGGTGCTGATGACATAGACTCAGCGGCACAGATGTGCCCGCTCCAGTTCAAAACCGTTGCGTTGTATCCGGTACGTTGGGCGATCAGTCAGGAAGAAGTAGCGCTGCCCCCTCACTTCCGACCGCCCACCGTTGCGCTTGAAACCACGCATTACTGTGTACGAAAACTAACGCCCGGTTGGGTGTATATGTTCTCCGAAGTATTCGGAACGCTGCATGAGTATCGTGTTGACGAACAAGGCGAGTTGACAGAAGTGCAGCCGGGGTTCAACTCGGTTCTTTTTTCCGCTGTGGACGCAGAAAGCGCTTTGCCCGCCTTACATCACCCTGCGGAAGGAAAAGTTTTTCTTAAGTTTGTGCAGCATCGATGGACTTCCCGTTTGCAGGAACTTGTACGCACGGATGCGGAAATTCGCGAAGAGCACATGCAGCCGTTCGACTTGCGAAGCCTACCTGGAAGAGGTGAGGCCGTTAATATCAGTGAAACTGAAGCGATAAGCGAGGTGGTTGAAGATTTTCGATCAGAACCGTTGGATTTTGAATGGAGTCTGACCACCTTAATGCATGGAATCGGTGAATCGGATTTGCAGGGCCAATGCAAAAAAGAAACTGAATTTTCTTACTGCGTTGCTCTTGAAGACGAAATCGGTATCACATCTGATTTGAGTCAATTGCATGCTCTTTATGTGAATCTGATTACGAACTATGCCGAGGAGAACGCATACGCCTATACAACCGCCCAGATGGTAGATGCGCTCATTGCCCGTGAGGCTGGCAAAAAGGAATCGCCTGAGGACCAGCAGGAAACTGCTGAGGAACTTAAAGAACGAGTTCGTTCAGAGGAAAAAGACGCATTCGTCGAAAGCTACCACAAGCAGCTTGAAAAGTATGACCACGCTCGAACATTGGTATTCGATGATTGGAAGCGATGGATTGATTCTGACCAACTGGCCAGGAAGCTGGAGCTCAACGACTGTTACTGCGCCGAAGGGTTCAAGGCGGTTGAGCAGGAACTGGCAGATATATTGGATGGCTACGTCAGTTCGGAGAAAGGTAAGGAAGACTCTGAAAATTGGTTAGCTGCTGATGAGGGCGACGCGGGTACGGTTGGGAACATGTTAAAAACCGTCCTGTTCCTCGCATCTGCTACCAACGGCATGACCGAAAAACTGAAAGGCCTGCCCGGCTTTGACTATGGCAGCCTAAAGATCGTGGATAGTATCTTCGATATGCCTGCCTATGTGCAGGTGAGCACCGCCACCGATACTCTGATGCTGGAATTTGCCGCTCCCGCTGCCAAGATGGGCACCTGGGCGAAAGACCCTCAAACTTGGCCGCAGTGGAGAAAGTGGACCAGGGCCGTCCAGCGACGTTATGGCATTGATGTCCACCGACACGGAATAACATTGAATACCGCGGCCGACTTGCTCCACGAGGTCCACCGTAAATCATTGGAAGGGGCCGGCCATAATCTCTCAGAACTTGCAATGACACCCCTGGCCGCCGGAATGGCGGATGCACGTATCAGGGCCTACCTGAACAGGGCACTGATCGACGTATTCCACCTGACCCCGGACTTCAAGGACAACCCCTTTGGCTGGCTTCATACCCGTCTGGACCCGGTAGTTGAAAGCATCAAGCAGAATAGGGGCAAGTTCATCGGCGCCGTGACTTTCTTCCACGCGATTAATCTGGCAAACCTGTTTTCTGGGTTGGATAAGACTCGGAAGGACGTGATGATTGGCGATAGGACAGCTATTGACCGGTGGGGGGCTGTTTTGTCCGGCCTATGGAGCGTCGGCGAGGGCGTTGTTAATCTCAGTGGAGTATTAGTCAAGGAGGAATATGCCAGAGCCTTGGGGGCAAGTCTCTCTGCGGCTGGTGCCAGGGTTTCGGTGGCTTTTAATGGGCTAAGGTTTGTTAGCAAGGTCGCAGATATTACGGTGAGTCTTGCGAGAATCAGCCTAAAGCCCCTTCCTTACGTCGGTGTCATACTGTCAATAGGTCTGGAAGGCTGGACGAGCCACAAGGCTCTGAACACAGGCCATTACGCAATGGCGTCGCTATCCGGGGTCCAGATTGGGCTGAGTATCGGCATCACTTACCTGGCGTCTTTGGCAGTAGCGGGCGCCGTTACCGGGGCGGGTTTACCCGTTGTGCTTGTGGTGGGTTCAGTACTGGTCGCGATCTCTTTCGTCATCAGTATGGTACAGCTATATATAGCCCGATCTAGGATCGAGGATTTCATTTCACTGTCATTCTGGGGTAACGCGCCTACATTGCGGTACTGGGATGAGCAATCCAGGCCATCAAGCGCAGAGCTTCTGGAAGATAGCCGAACCATTGTTTCTCAGGGTGAGGGTGTCGATGTCAGGCGATATTTCGAAGCGGAACTGGATGGATTCTACTATTTGCTGTTCTCCCCCCTGGTAAAGATAACTGAGTACATGCCCAAGCATTGGGCGGTAACCCAACAGGGTGAGCAGCGAGTTCTATCAGAATTCACCAGTCTCATCGTGTATTTTCCAGGTTACATTGAAGGTAACTGCGCTGTCTCCATCAAGCTTTTCGTGGCTAATAGAAACTGGTTAGTGGAGAACGAGTCGAGGGAAATCACAGATCTGTTTAATAGAACAGCGAGGATAGACTCCACTTCGCAGGGCTTAATGTATCGGTTCACGCACTACAATCACGACAATTGGGAACAGCTCGAAATGCTGATCGAGTATGAGAAAGACGGCAGGAGCGTAACGGGTGAAAACGGGCTTAGAGTCATTCTGGATAACAACGATGTAGAGGAACTGGGTATCGATGAAAGACTTGCCTTTGAAGTGTGATTTTCCGGACACGAACCTGGAACAACAACTGGAAAAGAAGCTGTACCGAACCCACGGAGCGCGGCTTGCTAGTCCGCCGGCACGAAAAGTGAGGGGGGTGTCCGATTCGTCGGAAAAGATGGAGCACAGTTTTGCCTGCATCGGTGAACGTTTCGTGGACATTCGCACTGCCTTAATGTCTCTTCGCTCAGGCTTGCCAGCAATCATCAATATTTTCATGATTATTGTTATGGTATTGGGTTGGGTTATTAGCTTTTTTTATTCAAAAGCACTGTTTGCGATGTTGATTGCTTTTGGGCCAGTCTGGGTGGCCGTCTATGTGTTCGAAATTTTTCTTCCCCTCACGTTGCCCGTCCGGATCGACCGAAAGGAAGGATTTGTTTACGTAGGGCATAGAGGGACGTTCTACCGGATTCCTTGGGACGAATTGGAAGTGACCTTTTCTTACAACTGGCAATATTTAGGCTCCGGGGTTGTATGGGAACGACAGTACTACGCCCACCTTTTTATGCGGGAAAAGCATTACTTTTGTGGAAAGCCCCCAAAGATGCCCCTGCAGCGGAAAAAAATATCTTCCGGTTTTAAAGAAGAACGTATTTACCAGAAATGGAATTTTATTGTCAGGTATTATGATGAAGGAACCACTAGAGAGGACTTCGATAATCTTGCCTGGGTTAATTACGATTTCTATAAAGAGGATCTGAAAAAGAAATCAATTGGGATCAAAATTGTTGAGTGTTTGGGGGTCATTTTATTTGTTCCGAGTATTATTTGGTGGAATTTTACCCCCTTTAAATACAAATGGCCGAAGGAAATTGAAGCCATTTTCGGTAAAGCCAATTACTACTAGCCATTGAAAAGGAATTCGCGGTGTCTGTAAAAATCGCTCTAATGCTCCTCTGCCTTATTCCCCTCTCCACAAACGCCGGCGTCTACAAATGGGTCGATGCCAACGGTCAGACCCATTTCGGGGACCGTCCACCAGCTCAGGCAGCATCAAGTGAAGTTACGGTAAAGGCCGCCCCGGCCAGCGTGGATGCGGGAGCCCGGGAGCGGCATCAGAAGATGACCGAGTTTCTGGAGCAGCAGCAGGAAGAGCGTGAGACGCGGCAGGCTGCCAATGCCAAAGCCGAGGAGAAGGCGGAGAAGCAAGCCGAGCTGTGCAGAAAGCTTCGGGCGCGCCTCAAGTTTCTTGCCAGCGTTTCGACCTTCTACAACATCAACGATCAGGGCGAGCGGATTTATGTCAATGAGGCCGAGAATACCCGTATTCGTGAGGATTTCCGGGAAAAGGTGAGGAGCACCTGCGGAAACGACTAATACGCGGATGCTGACCAGGGGCGGAAAGGAAAGTCTGACCTCTGTAGGAAAAAGCAACTGAGAGCAAAGGAATTGCCATGCCGTTTCGATTGTTCAGCGCCGCGCTGCCGGTGCTGATTTCCCTTCTGTTTTCCCCCGTGGCGGTAGCGAAACAGCCCGAGCTGACACTCGCCAACGTGTATCAAAAGGGCATGCCGCTGGACGGCTACTGGTTCAGTGAAAAGCTCGACGGGGTGCGAGCATACTGGACTGGCGAGCGATTTCTTTCCCGTGGCGGTCATGAGTATCGGGCACCCGGTTGGTTCACCAGAGGGTTTCCGGCACGTCCCCTGGACGGTGAGCTCTGGATGGGGCGGGGCCGTTTTGCGGAATTGTCAGGGGCGGTGCGTCAGGTGGTGCCCGATGACAACGATTGGCGGCGGATTCGGTTCATGGTGTTTGATCTTCCGGATAAGGAGGCAACCTTCGACCAACGTTTGGCCCGGCTGCGTGTATTAATCCAAGAGGTTGAATCACCCTACATGGCGCTTGTCGATCAGCAACGGGCGAGCACCCATGAGAAACTGATGCAGCGTTTGGATAAGATCGTCGACGGCGGCGCAGAGGGTTTGATGTTGAAGCTGGGGTCCAGTCATTACCGAAGTGGGCGCTCCGATGATCTACTGAAAGTAAAACAGTATCAGGATGCCGAAGCGGTGGTTGTTCATCATCTGCCGGGAAAGGGCAAATACGAGGGGCTGATGGGGTCACTGCTGGTGGAGTTGGACGATGGCAGGCGATTCCGGATTGGTACGGGGTTCAGCGATTCCGAGCGAGCGTCTCCTCCGAGACCCGGAACCACGATCACATTCAAGCACTATGGCCTCACAGCCACGGGGCTGCCTCGCTTTGCCAGCTTTCTCCGTATCCGGAATGATGAACCTGCGCGGTAATTGAGCGCACAGGCTCACTGGCGCTTGACGGGGGTCAAGACTGGCAAGCGCAGCTAGCCATACACTGGAATGAGTCAAATACATCTCATCCCCCACAGTCATGGAGACTGCGCGAATGTCCCTCGAAAAACACGATCTGATTCACGAACTGCCGGAATCCAAAGAAGCCATTCATCTTTTGAAAACCAACAGCACTCACTTCGCCAAGCTGTTTGACGAATATCATGAAGTGGACCATGCCGTTCATCGCGTTGAAACGGGCGCTGAAAACACCTCCGATGAGTATCTGGAAAACCTCAAAAAGAAGCGGCTGAATCTGAAGGACCAGTTGTTTGCCATGATTCGCGAGTATGAGGCTTCGGCGGCTAGCTGAGGGCAACCTGCCAGATAATCCAGCATCGGCTGTCAATTGGCCGTAATCCTCCTTGGGGAGACTGTTGATAGGGTATCATCGGTCTCACAAGGAGGAGGTTATGATGTTACGGATCCTTTCGGGGCTGGTGCTGTGCTCGGTACTTTCCCTGGTACAAGCGGCGACCGTTGAAGAGCTCTCCCCGCAATCAATTGCGCTGGCGCCTGAACAGTCGGAGCCCTCGGTCCATCTGGGACCACGGCCTTTCTGGCTGGTTGGTGCAATGGACGACAGTCCGCTCAAAGAGCGCCTGCAAGCCTGCAATACCGACACTGTCGAGAAAACGGATTTCTCCATCGGCCATCGTGGCGCGCCCATGCAGTTTCCCGAACATACCCGTGAATCCTACATTGCGGCAGCGCGCATGGGTGCGGGTATTCTGGAATGTGATGTCGCCTTCACCAGGGATCGGGAACTGGTTTGCCGACATGCCCAGGACGACCTTCATACCACCACCAATATCGTTGCCGTCCCTGCATTGAACGCCAAGTGTACCCAGCCTTTTGTGCCCGCCGATCCTGCCACGGGCACGCCGGCACAGGCCGAGTGTCGCACCAGCGATATCACTCTGGCCGAGTTCAAGTCACTGGAGGGCAAGATGGATGCCCACAACCCAATGGCAACCACGCCGGAGGAATACCTGGCTGGCACCGCAGACTGGCGCACTGATCTCTACTCCAGCCGGGGCACCTTGATGACTCATCAGGAGAGCATCGAGTTGTTCAGGGCTCTGGGCGCGAAGTTCACTCCGGAATTGAAATCACCGGTGGTTGCTATGCCCTTTGAGGGGGATTACAGCCAGCAAGACTATGCCCGCCAAATGATCCAGGATTACATCGATGCCGGTGTGCAGCCGGAAGACGTCTGGCCCCAGTCCTTCAATTTGAAGGACGTTCTTTTCTGGGTAGACGAGATGCCGGAATTTGGTCGGCAAGCAGTCTTCCTCGACCAATCTGAGTCTACCCTTGTGAACGCGTCCGCAACCTATATGGCTTACCTTAAAAGTAGGGGTGTGAACATTCTGGCGCCGGCGCTCTGGAAGCTGCTGACTCTGGACAGCCAGAGGCAAATCGTTCCGTCCCGGTACGCGGAGAATGCGCGCGAAGCCGGCCTGGACCTGATTGCCTGGACCGTTGAGCGCAGCGGTCCGCTGGAAAAGGGCGGCGGCTGGTATTACCAGACGGTGACCGATGCCATTAACAACGACGGCGACGTGCTCACCGTGATCGATGTTCTGGCCCGTGAGGTAGGTGTGATTGGGGTTTTCTCGGATTGGCCGGCGACAACGACCTTCTATGCCAATTGTATGGGGTTGTCTAAGCATTGAGGTAGGGACGGCGCAGCGCCAAGTTGGCCCCCCGGAGAGAATGTGAATCTATGGCCTGTTTCTCCGGAGGACAGACAATAGCGCTCCTGAGCTCTTGTTCACTTAAAAGTCTTGTTCATTATTAATGAACAGTGCTATTTTGTGAACATAATGTTGGAGAGGCTATGAAACCATCAATCAACGAGCGCGCATTTCTAAGCCAGGCAATCCGCGCGTTCCATCAAGAGACAGGTTTAGACTTACACCCTACTGTCGAGAGTGAAGTGATGCCCTGCTCTGATGGCCTCATTCTTGAACTGGGCGATACGGGCATCCAGTACAGCGTTGAGCTGAAGCGCTGGGCGCAGCAGGCGAATATAGGCACTATTGTCGCTCAGCTACGGCGAATGCCGCCGCCCGCATTGCTGGTCGCTGATTACGTAAACCCGAATATGGCAGACCGCCTTCGAGAAGCCGGCGCACAGTTCATTGACGCCGCCGGCAATGCTTATCTGAACGAAAAGACATTCTTCATCTTCGTAAAAGGTAATCGCAAAAGGCCGGTTCATGCATCAGCAAGGAAAACCTCCCGAGCCTTTAATTCATCTGGTTTAAAGCTGATTTTCAGTTTTCTAATGGACCCTCATCTGGTCGGTGAAACTTATCGAAAAATGGCAGAAGTCAGCGGTGTTTCCCTCGGAGCCATCGGCTGGGTTCTGAATGACCTGAAAGACAAGGGCTATGTTCGAGAACATGGAAAGAAGGGCGCAAGGTCACTTGAGAACCCTATGGGGCTGCTTGATCGCTGGGCCGAGTCCTACCCGGAAAAACTGCTACCCGAGTTGGACATGGGGCTATTTCAGGCAACCTCTGCGATGCCGTGGAAGAAAATCCGGCCGGAGCTTCTGGGTGGGTGTTGGGGCGGGGAAGTTGCCGTCTCTCGGCTGGGCAACTATCTGTCGCCTGCCCAGGGGACTATTTATCTGCCCCGAGAAAAGCTGAAAAGCTTGGTGATGGAATATAGGCTTCGTAAAAGCCCGGGCAATTCACCCAATACGTCCGAGACATTGCAGATCAACGAGAAATTCTGGCTCGCTGATTCACTCAACGTAAACCAAACTCCTGGGATTGCCCCAGATATTCTTGTCTATGCTGACCTCCTGATGACCGGCGACTCGCGTAACCTGGAAGCAGCGGAGCGGCTTTATGCCCAGATTAAAGATCGATTCCAAGAATATTGATCCGACTCAATTGAAGACCTACGGAGCCATCAAGTGTGTCGCCGTGGATCAGGATGTGCCATTCATCATTGTCGGCGCCTCCGCCCGTGATCTGGTAATGCATCACGCCTATGGAGCACCCATTCAACGGGCAACAATGGATATCGATCTTGCCGTTCAGGTCCCGGATTGGGCTGATTTTGAACGCATCCGCGATAGTTTGATTGGCAAAGGTTATACCAAAACCGATCTCCCTCATCGTTTGCACGGCCCGAACGGCGCACCCATCGACATTCTTCCTTTTGGAGCTGTTGAAAGTGACGATTCAGTTATTCAATGGCCGCCTTCTGGCGAAGTGCAAATGAGCGTGGTCGGTTTTCAGGATGCCCTGAATAACGCCGACTGGTTGATGATAGCAGCAGAGTCAGAGTCAGAGTCAGAGTCAGAGTCAGAGCTGGAGTTGCCTGTTGCCAGTCCTCAGGGATTGGCCCTTCTGAAACTGGTGGCCTGGTCCGAAAGAGATGCGCAAACAAGACGCAAAGACGCGGCCGATATCGCTTATCTGGCATCCAACTATGAAAATATTCCTGGCCAGATGGACCGGCTTTTCGAACAGCATGAAAGCATCCTCGAAGCCTACGGCTGGGATACGAGACTTGCGGGCGCTCAGTTGCTCGGCAAGGAAACGGCACAGATTGCCAACAAATCAACGATGAAAGTCCTGCGACGCCTGCTCAGTAAGGATCTGATTGCCAACCTGACTAGGGATTCGGGCAACACGTGCGGCGATTTCACCGAAGAAGTTGTGTCAGCGTTTATTGGCGGACTTTTTGGCTCAGAAGTAACAAATGTACAAAATTGACTCAGAAGCCAACCGCATAACACCAATGGCGGTAACTTCTCAGAATGCAAGATTTTAGAGCGAAATCACTGTCAGGAATGGCTCGAAAACGCTCCCGAAGCCTTCGGCGAAGAGCTTCCGATTATCCAGAAAGAGTTCGACGGTTTTGAAGATACCCGTGGACGCCGAGATTCACTTGTTCTCGACAAAGACGGCAACCTGGTCATTATCGAAAAGAAGCTGGATGACATCCGATCGTTATGTGGTCTGGCAGGCGCTGAAGTACGGCGGCTACTCCGCGAATCTGAGCAGTTCCTAGCGCCTGATATTCGTGGCGGCTAAATTCCGCAAAGAAGTCACCAATGTGGTGTTATGGCTCAGCCAGTTCTGATTGCATTCTCTTCCTTGCGCTTGTCTTCTACCGCCTGACACGGCCGGTTTCCTCCAGAAAACGGCAAAAAGGGGTAGAGGCGCAATCAGGTTTAGGTATCGATGCCATTCGCAATCTGATCAAAGCCAATCCCCTGGAGGCCGCGTTGATGGCGTTCGCAGTGGGTATCGCAGAGCAGAAGGATCCCAGGCTCAAATCATTGCTGATGGAAGGTGGCATGGTGCTGATGAAACGGGCCGAGTCGTCTGACCCCGACCGGGTCGTTGCATATAAGACTCCCGAGAACGAGAGTGAAACCAAGCCAGATTCTAATACCCCTCAATAAGTCAAAGTTGTTGTTTTTTCGAGGTTAATTGCGGATTACGGGATCTTAGTCCGGGTTTAACCCGGTAGGGCAGGAATTCCTAGTAGGGTGAGTTCAGGTAATTGAAAGGCAACTTTCGATTTCCATGGAATGAAAGGATATTTGAACTCATTAGGAGGAACGCCCTATGAATTCCGCAATCCGTATTACCAGCGCCGCACTGTTCACAGCCTCGCTTGTTACTGCGCCCGTCGCTTTAGCTCAGAGCAACGCGGAGAGGGACCAGTCAGGCCCCTATGTCAGCGGCAGTTACGGTGGCTACAAATCACACGGCGGCGAGTTCGAGGATGAAAACGATCTGCTTGGCGCCGCTGTCGGCTACCAGTTCAATCCGTTTTTTGCCCTGGAGGCCGAATACATTGATTTCGGCAACTTTGGCGAGGACGAGGTTGAAGGCAAGCTGAAAGGCTTTGGCCTGAGCGCTGTTGGCCGTCTGCCTCTGACCGATAGCTTCGGCGTCTATGGTAAGGCCGGCGCGTTTGCGTCTGCGTTTGATGTTGATGCATTCAACGCAAGTGAAACCTACGATGAAGTATCGCCCTTTGTCGGCGCCGGTGTGGATTTCCGGGTAACGCCCGCGCTGACGGCATTCGCGGAATACAATCGCTACAACGTCGACATTGATAAAGAGGACTTCAACGGCCAGGTAACCAACAGCGGTCCGGAGTTTGATACCGGTCGGGTCGGCCTGAAACATCAGTTCTGATGAGTGCAGGGCGCAGCGCGGGGCTGCGCCTTTCTCTTTTACTGAACGTTTTCCTGCTCGCCAAACTGGCCGGCGAATAACGCTGTGGAAAGATAACGCTCGGCGGTATCCGGCAGCACCACCACGATGTTCTTGCCCTGGTACTCCGGCTGCTTGCTGATGCGTACCGCAGCCGCCACCGCTGCGCCGCAGGAAATGCCGCAGAGAATGCCCTCTTCCTGCATCAGCCGATGGGCCATGTCCATGGCGTCTTCGTTGGTAACCGTCTCCACCTGGTCAACCATTTCCAGATCCAGATTCTTGGGCACGAAGCCCGCACCGATGCCCTGGATCTTGTGGGGCGCCGGCTTGATGTCTTCGCCGTTCATCATCTGGGTGATCACCGGTGAGTCGGTAGGCTCGACGGCAATGGTGGCGATCTGTTTGCCCTTGGTGCCTTTGATGTAGCGGGAAACGCCGGTCAGCGTGCCACCGGTGCCCACGCCCGCCACGAAGATATCGATTTCACCATCAGTGTCTTCCCAGATTTCCGGGCCGGTGGTGTCCTCGTGGATTCGGGGGTTGGCCGGGTTCTGGAACTGCTGGGGCAGGAAATAGTTATCCGGGTCTGACGAGAAGATCTCTTCGGCCTTGGCGATGGCACCCGGCATGCCTTTGGCAGGTTCGGTCAGCACCAGTTCTGCTCCCAGTGCCTTCAAGACCTTGCGACGCTCAAGACTCATGGAAGCGGGCATGGTAAGGATCAGTTTGTAGCCCCGGGCGGCTGCCACGTAGGCCAGGGCGATCCCGGTATTGCCGCTGGTGGGTTCCACAATAGTCATGCCCGCCTTCAGGGTACCGCGCTTCTCGGCGTCCCAGATCATGGCAGAGCCGATCCGGCACTTAACGGAATAGGCCGGGTTTCGGCCCTCAATCTTGGCCCAGATCGTGGCGCCGTCGTTCACGCGGTTCAGTCTGACCAGTGGGGTATTGCCGATGGACAGGGAATTGTCCTCGTAGATGCGAGCCATGGCGTTCTCCTTGTTACTTTGTTTTTATTCAGTCTAGCACCACTCAGGAACCCACTGAGCGCGCTTCCAGCCGGTTGCGACCGTTCTGCTTGGCCTGGTAGAGCGCCTGGTCTGCCTGTCTGAGAAACTCTGCTGGCGAGTCGTCGGGGCCCGGTACGCCAGTGGCAAGGCCAATGCTGATGGTGAGGTGAACGTTGTGTTCTCCGCATACCGAGCAGCTTTTTTCGACGTGTTTGCGGAAGGATTCCAGCCGGTTACGAATTTCGGTACTGTCATCATAGCTGGCGAAAATAACAAACTCTTCGCCACCGAAGCGCGAGAGCCGGTCGGTTTCCCGCCGGAAATGTTTGCGCATAAGCTCTGCCAGTGTTTGCAGGCAGATGTCGCCCGCTTCATGGCCGTAATTGTCGTTGATCCTTTTGAAGTGGTCGGCATCCACCATGGCCACTGCGAAGCCAGAATGGTGGCGCTGGCACCACTGAAAGCTCTTTCGGAATTCCTGATCAAAGTAGCTTCGGTTGCCCAGTCTGGTGAGGTCGTCTGTCACGCTGAGCCGCGCGAGTGTCTCGTTGGCGTCGGTCAGGTTTTTGTTGAGCCGGTTCAGCTTGCGGTTCCAGTAAACCAGAAGCAGAGCAATCAATATGGCTGCGATTGAAAGCTGCCAGATCAGCGTGTAATCAACGGACTGCTTGAGACGGATGTTGCGCCACTGCCTCTCGAGATCTTTGCGTTCCTGCGCGGTCAGGCTGGATACCAGTTTTTGCATGATTCCCAGGACGACAGGCTCGTCTTTCCGTGTGGCGACTGAAAGCGACCAGTCTGCCGGAATGCGGCCGATGACTTTCACATCCGCAAGGCCCAGCTCCTGCATGTAATAGCTGGCTGTTGCCAGAGTTGTAATATAGCCGTCCAGGTCATGGTTCTGTAGTTTACGTAGGCCCATCTGCTCGTTGGCAACCTCGATCAGATTGAGGGAGGGGTAGCGACTCTGAAGCAATTCTGCGAAGGCATAGTCTTTGACAACGCCGACTCTTTGTCCGCGCAAGTCCCCGACCCGCTCAATGAAGGGGGCTTCAATCCGGCCAAGCACAACTGTCGGTACCTCGAGATAGGGTTCGGTAAAGTTCAGGAATTCTGACCGCTCCGGAGTTTTCATGGCCATGGTGAAAATGTCGCATTTGCCCTGCCGGGCTGCTCCGATCGATTCGGTCCAGCTGTCGGTGCGCACCAGCTCGAACCGAACCGGTGCCCGTGAGGAGAATAACCGGGCCACTTCTGCGGATAAGCCTGCGTGGTTGCCCTCTTCGTCTATGCCTTCGAGCGGGAGCCAGTTCGGATCAATACACATGTTCAACTGGTTGTCGTGGACCTTGAGCCACGCCAGTTCAACCGCATTCAGGGAAACCTCACCCGTTTCCTGTAGCTCCAGGTCTACGCTCGCGCCCAGCCAGCGGCTTTCGATGGTGTGCATCTCTTCGGGGGAAATTGCAGCCAGCGCCTGATCGAGTATGTCTGCCAGGGGCGCGAGACCGGGCCTGACGCCAAACCGGAGGTCTTCCCCGGACTGTCCCTCGATAACCAGCTCTCCCGCGATTCTGACGCCTGGTATGCCCAGCTCCCGGATCCAGAAGTTGCCGTTGGGAAGAGCAGCGAGTACAACATCCACTTCGTCTCTGGCCAGAGCCTGGAACATGGCATCCTGGGTCGTAAAAATCCGGGCGTTGTTGCCGAGGGCCTGGGTAACAGGCTCTTCGTAGTAAATGCCGGAGCCGAGAGCAACGCGTTGGTCCTTCAGGTCTTCCAGGCTTTGAATTCTTAACGCGGGATCCCGGGTAAAGGCGACGTTGGGTATGGTGTGGTAGGGCTGGGTAAATCGGGTGAAGGCCTGACGATCAGGCCGGAAAGACATGTTAGCCAACACGTCAATCTCGCCATCGCGGAATAGTGGGAGTAGCTCTATCCACTGGCCCTCGACCGGTATTACCTGCAGCCCGGTCAGATCGGATATCCGGCTCAGCACGTCTACGCTCAAACCGTGAATTCGAGTTGCGCTCTCGAAACTGTAAGGTGCGTAATCCCGCATCAGACCAACGCGCACGGGGCCGGTTTCGGAGATGAATTCCTTTTGATCTGGTCCCAACGAAAAGCTGGTGCCCCGGGCTAAGCTATTGCCTCCCAGTTCCTGCCAACGCTGAAGCAGTTCGTTGATGCGTTTCGCCGGAACCTGCTCCAGGCCAGAGGAAATCCTCTGGTACAGCTCGCTCTTGGCTTTCAGAACACCAATTCGAAAATCTTCGGTCGCCAGATCACCGAGGGGGGCGGTGCCGGCAATCTCAAGAAAACCGAACCCGGCCTGGTTGGCATAATAATGCAGCGTCAGCCGCGGCCCGATAATGACATCCACCCAACCAAATGCCAGAGCGCGAATGAGGCTGTGGACCGAATCATAGCTCGTCAGGGATACACCCTGTGCATCGAGTGCTTCGCGATAGTAGACGTCGCGCACTATACCTACCCGAAGTCCCTTCAGATCCGAGAGGGTGCGGATGTCCCCCAGTGGCCTCTGGTTGTTGTGCATCAGATAGGTCTGGCGAAGGTGGTAGGGCTCTGTGAACAGGATGTTTTCTGCCCGCTCCGCACTGAACGAGATGCCGTCGATAACATCAAGCTCGCCCCGCAAAAATGCATCGTAGATTTCCGGCCAGCTGCCAGCGCGAAATCGGAAGTTCAGATCGGCATTTCGGGCGACCTCGCGAAGCACATCAACAGAAAAACCGGAGGCGCCGGGACCATCGTCGAACGAGAAGGGTTTGTTGTCGCCCACGATGCCGACAGTCACGGTGTCGTCGGCCTGTTCGGACATCGCCAGTGGGGATGCGAGCAAAAGGCAAAGGGCCCAGAGGACTGTCGCGGCCACGCTCCGGTATCGAGTTTCTTTGTGAGTAGCGGGAGTCTTCATCGGCGAGCCGGCGATCCTTTACTGCTTCGACTTAAGTGTAGCCTTAACCGACTCGATTGAACATTACTCAGGTGCTCACTGGGCGGCCGGTGTAATCGGAGAAGTCCGGCTTTTTCGGATGATGCTGGTCGTCTGTCATGTACGCCGAGGTAAGAATGAATTCGGCAGTTGCGCGGTTGCAGGCCACGGGAATGTTCCAGAGCGCGGCAATGCGCAGCAGTGCCTTGATGTCCGGGTCATGGGGTTGAGGTTCCAGAGGGTCCCAGAAGAACACCAGCAGGTCGATTTCGCCCTCGGCGATCTTGGCGCCGATTTGCTGGTCGCCGCCCAGCGGACCGCTTAGCAGGCAATGGATATCGTCCCGCTCCAGGTTATCCCGAAGCAGCCGGCCCGTGGTGCCGGTGGCGTAGAGTTTCAGCGGGGCAAATCGGGTGCGGTTTTCGGCAACCCAGTCCACCAGTTCCTTTTTCTTGTTGTCGTGTGCCACCAAAGCGACGGATTTTACGGCCATTTGGGGTAAAGTCTCCTGTTATCAAGGTTTTTACGGTGCCAGTGTTTCACAGGCTGGCCCGGTTCGGAATAGGAAAGAGGTTTATGTCCGCGACAACATCGTTTGACTGGCAATCCACACCGGCGGCTGTCTGGCGTCGGCATCGGTCGGGGCTGCGCGCCATCCGACGGCTCGATCCGGTGCAATGGCAGGATCTGAAGGGCATCGACCGACAGCAGCAGGCTCTGGCCCGCAATACCGAACGGTTTCTGGCCGGTGAACCCTCCAACAACGCGTTGCTCTGGGGCTCACGCGGCACCGGCAAGTCGTCGCTGATCAAGGCGCTGTTGAACCGCTACCAGGAGCGTGGGCTGCGGATGATCGAGGTGGACAAGGATGATCTGGTCAACCTGCCGGAAATTGTCGATGAGATCTGCGAGCTGCCGTTCCGGTTTGTGATCTTCTGCGACGACCTGTCGTTTGACGTTGGTGAGTCCAGCTACAAGGCCCTGAAAAGTGTACTGGAAGGTTCCCTGGAACTGCCCCCGGAGAATGTAAGGGTGTATGCCACCTCCAACCGCCGTCATCTGATGCCGGAGTTCATGTCCGATAACCTCAAGAGCGAAATGCGCGACGGTGAGCTGCACCCGGCCGAAGCCATCGAAGAGCAGGTGTCCCTGGCGGACCGGTTCGGTCTTCAGCTTTCGTTCTATGCGTTTTCGCAGGCTGTGTACCTGCAGGCGGTGGACGCGCTGTTCCCCGACTTTGATGACCGGGAAGGCCTGCATCGGGAGGCGATCCGCTTCGCCACTGCCAAGGGCGTACGCAATGGTCGCACGGCCCAGCAGTTTTACCGGCAGTTTGCCGGCGAGCAGGATCTCGGCAGGCTGAAGTAGCTACTGCCGTTTTGCCATCTTGATGAAGTGATGGTGGACCACCCGAACCCCGAGAAACACCAGGGTCATTACCACCGGAATGGCGATGCCCAGAACCAGGGTCTTGTTGAAGACAACACCGGCTTCGTAAACCGAATCCAGCCCGAATTTGAGCAGGCCGATCAGGTAATAGGTGATGGCCACCACCGAGAAGCCTTCCACCGTATGCTGCATCATCAACTGGATCTTGGAGCGCCGGTCCATGGAACTGAGCAATTGCTGGTTCTGGCTCTGGATGGCCAGTTCCACCCGGGTGCGCATCATGTCCGAGGCCCGGTCGACCCGTCGGGAAAGGTCTTCCAGCCGTTCGCTCACCGCTTCGCAGGTTTTCACTGCCGGAGTCAGTCGGCGGGTCATGAATTCGGTCAGGGTCAGGTGGCCGGAGAGTTCGTCTTCCCGCAATTCTTCCAGGCGGGTCAGTACCAGCCGGTGATAGGCGCGGGTGGCAGAGAAACGGAACGTGGAGTGGGCCCGGAAGGCCTCGATACGGGCCGCAATGTTGGTCAGTTGGGCCAGCAGTTTTTCTTCGTCCACATCCTCATTTTCCGCCAGTGACCGGGTGATCACGGCCAGTTTTTCATCCATATCGTTCAGTGACGGTGTGATTTCCCGGGCAACGGGGAGTGCCAGCAGTGACATCAGGCGGTAGGTTTCGATTTCCATCAGGCGCTGGGTCAGACGGCCCAGCTGGCTGTCCGACATGTGGTGGTTCATCACCATGAACCGGCCAAAGCCGTCACTGTGTAGCCGGAAGGTGCCCCACACCCTGGCGGCACCCTCCTGGGGACTGCTCCCGACCAGTCGCATGCCTTCGAAGTGCTTGCGTACATAGTCCAGGTCGCCTTCGGTTCCGTCAGCGGCCGGCCGTACTTCCAGGTGGAATGCCGCAATCACTGTACCGGTCAGCTGTTCCAGCCACCCCTCCGGCAACGGTGTAATGCCGGTCTCGCTAAAGGGTGTTTCCTCACCCGCAGCCAGGTTGATAAAGGTGTAGGACGCGAATTCCATGTGCATCTCGCGACGCACCCGCAGGGCACCGAAGGTATGTTCAAAGCAGCCCACCTCGTTCTCCGGTACCGGATGCCCCATCAGCCGATGGAGTTCCTGCAGGTGCCGGAATTGTTCCTGCCGTTGCTCAGGTGTTGTCAGAACCGCCATCTGGGTAACCCGCGCCGGTGTCGGTAGCACCTGGAACGGCCTTGAGTGCAGCTCGTTGTAGAGATCGTTCCGAAGCGGGTGAATGTCGAGGGATTCCAGGCGTGCGCTCACGGCAGGGTGGTCCTGTGGTCAAGAGTGGATAGCTGGGATCATAACCCGGAAGCACACACCGTCAATGCCACCTTGGGCGCGGTTCCGGGCTTCCACATGGGCACCATGGTAGTCGGCAATCAGGTTGACAATGAGTAGCCCCTGTCCAAGGTGGCCCTGTTCCTGGCCGTCCCGCATTGAAACGAAGGGGCTGAAGATGTCAGTTGTTGTGTCTTCGGGCAGCGTTGAACCCTCATTGAAGACCGACAGACACAGCCCTTCCGAAGTTGTTTCCAGGCCTACCTCAATCAGTCCATCCTGTGGTGTGAAATCCCGGGCGTTATCCACCAGCTTGTCGAGCAGTTGCACCATCAGTTCTGGCGAACCCGTGATCTTGCAGCCTGCCTGCGGCCCCGAGTAGCGGATCTGATGGCTGCTGTCGAGGGCCTGATACGCAGCGGTTGCTTCTGCGGCCACCTCCGCCAGATCGAACTGTTCTTTATCCGCATGGTCCAGGCTCTGCTCCAGACGCGCCGCTTCGCTCATGCCATGGAGTATCTGCCGGAGGCGTTCGGTGGCGGAAGCGGCCCTTTCGATGTATTGCCTGCGCTCTTCCTCCGAATCGCTGTGGTTGAGGTTTTCCAGCGAGGAACGAACCACAGCGACAGGTGTTTTAAGTTCGTGAGAGAGTCGCCGGGAGAAGCTTTCCAGGTAGCGGTTGTACCCGTGGAGACGATCCACCATCAGGCTGAAGTGTCGCTGCAACTGGCCCAGTTCGTCCTTGCTTCGGGCATCCGGCACTCTGCCCGTGATCCGGCCGTCTTCATCAATACTGGCGCTGACAGCACGCTGCAGCCGGGTAATCCGCCAGGACAACCAGCTGGCATAGCCAAGCAGAACCAGGGTGAGAGCGACAATGATGAGGGTGCTGCGGGCAATGACCGAGCCGAGGGCAGAGCCGGAGAGGGTAAGAAGCTGATCCAGCGACTGCTCCAGAATCAGCGTGCGGCCACCGAAAACCTCCCGGGTGGTCAGCAGCCAGACGCTGTCATCTTCATGACGGACCAGGCTCGTTTCCGGTAGCGCCTCAACGTCCACACGGTTGGTGTCGGTTTCGATTGAGGTGGGTTCTGGCTGGTAAAGGCGCACCAGGCCCCTGAGTGCATTGAGACTGATCTTTTCGATCACCTGCACCGGGCTGAGACTATCGAACTCTGGCGCTGTGACGGCTGAGTCAGCCTGTTGTCTCGCGATGACCCATCCGGCCGGTTCAACCAGTCGGGCCTGCTGGCCGGGGTTAAGTTGTGGTTCCAGCTGTCGCTCCAGGGCGAGATTTCGACTGACCAGCACCGGCAATGGATCAACCGACGTGGAGACGCCGGTTACCTGATCACTGCCCCATAAGGCCGCAAAACCCAGGCGGCTGCGGTCGACAGGCATGGGCAGTTTCAGTTCCAGCTGCCAGCCATCACCGGCGCCCTGCAAAAAGCCGGAGAGGCGATAGTCAGGCTGGCCGCCTTTCTCTTCAAGGCCATAGAGCTGGCCGGGAGCCGGTGTGCGCAGTAACCAGGACTGCCGGCCGGATTCCTGGGCCAGGTTGCCGCCTGAGGGCTCTAGCCAGAGCCTCAGCCGGTCATGGGCCTGTTCCGGGCTGCCGGGATTAAAGAACACGGGTTGCCTATGGCTAACGCGAATTAGCAGGTACAGGTTCCGTCTATCGGTAGCGGCCTGCCATTGCAGAGCCGTTTCCCCGGCTTTGCCGCTGGTGACCCTTTGCCAGTTTCTGGTCTGGTTTGCCTCGTCATATCCTGGCCAATCGTCAGCGTAACCATCCAGGTTCAGGTTGCCGGCAAAAGGTTCCACGTAGATGGCGGGCTCACCGGGCCGGACCACCGGCGTACCGATGATCTGATCGCCGGCAGTCGCGGCCAGTCTTTCGGCCTGGGCCTGGAGTTGCTGCCGGGCCTGTTGGCGAAGGGCATCGTCCAGCTCCAGAACAAACTGAAGGCCCGCCCAGGGGATCAGCAGCATCAGAAGGCTGGCAACGAACAGCTGGCGCTTGAGATTCAAGACTCAGACCTCACGGGCGTTCCACCGGTAGCCCATGCCGTAGGCGGTCTGTATGCCGTCAAAAGTTGCGTCAATCTGCTGGAACTTGCGGCGGATACGCTTGATGTGGGAGGTGACCGTATTGTCATCCAGCACCGTGCTTGCGGCTTCCATCAATTGTTCCCGGCTGCGGACATGGCCGGGGTGCTGAACCAGCGAGTGCAGCATCCAGAATTCAGTGACGGTCAGGTCGATGGGCGTTTCATCCCAGGCCACTGTCATGCGATCCACATTGAGGGAGAGTTTGCCCCGCTCGAGCACCTCGTCCGGTTTCTGCAGGGCTTCAGCCCAGGCGTCGGCCCGCCTGAGCAGGGCGGTAACCCGGGCCAGCAGGTGGTCCAGGCTCATGTCCTTGGTGACGTAATCATCGGCCCCAAGGCGCAAACCGTGGACGGAATCGATGTCGCTGTCTCGGGCGGTCAGGAAGATAATCGGCAGGGTCTGGGACAGTGACCTCAGATCCTGGCACAGGGCGAAGCCACCCTCCGGCTCATCGCCCAGGCCAACGTCGATGATGGCCAGGTCCGGCAAGGACTGCCGCAACACCTGCCAGGCCGACGACCGGTCGCCATGGGCGGTCACGCGATAGCCACGGCGCTCGAATGCGGCGCGGTAGTTGTCGCGGATGGCGGGTTCGTCTTCGATCAGTACAACGTGTTTCTTCATGGTGGCGGCTGCTTCCCGTTGCCGGTGTGTGCCTATTTAACCACGGCAGGTGCTGATAACAAGCGCGCAGGTCGTTGTTGCCATAATTCATCATTTTTTGAGGGTGGTTTGTCGCTTTCTGCCATGGGAGTTCCTCTCCGGATTGCTGAAATGGCGGTGTTTCGCACAGTCATGCAGTCACAAGGATTCTCTCATGATGCTCTCCAATTCTCTCTTGCAGCTCTACTCGACTTCTTCTGATAAGAGTCTGCCGCCCGGCCAGCGCCGGGTACCTTCCGAAACACGCTGTGAATACGTCCCTGTACGCTCGGCTCCGCCATCCATGGCTCCGCACGGTTTCGGAAGGTACCCGGCGCTGGCCTCTTTCATGAGCCGCTTTCTGCACCGTCGTTTCAAGCAGATCTGTGAGGGAATTAGCCTCTGGCTGGCAGTTTTGCTGATGCTGTTTGTTCACCCACTGTATGCCGAGGCGAATGAGGCAGACAAGGTCGGCCAGTTGCATTTTGTCGACGGCCAGGGGCAATGGCAGGAACCGGCGCTGGTGCTGGACAGTGAATTCGACATTCAGGTCAGCGGACTGATTGCCGACACTCGGTTGCTGCGCAGTTTCCAGAATACCAGCGACCAGTGGCGCGAAGGCGTTTTCGTGTTCCCGTTGCCCGAGAAGGCCAGTGTGTACGGTCTGACGATGACGGTGGGGGAGCGGACCATTGAGGGCAAGGTGCAGCCCAGGGAGACGGCGCTGCAGACCTATGAGAAAGCAAAGCAGGCCGGGCAGCATGCGGCGAATGTGGAGCAGCAGCGTCCGAATCTTTTTACTGCCCGGGTTGCCAATATCCCGCCGGGGGAGACGGTTTCGGTTAAGCTGAAGTACCAGCAACCGGTGCAGTATCAGGCCGGGGTGTTCGAGCTCACTGTGCCGACCACGCTGACGCCGCGTTACATGCCGGGAGCGCCGGTCAGCACCGCACCGGATCAGTGGCAAGGCGGGTGGGCGCTGCCGACGACCGAGGTGCCGGATGCCGGTGCCATCAGTCCGTTTACGGTAACCCCGGATGATGTGGCGGCCGACAGCCACCGGGCGGTGATTAATCTGGTGATTGATTCCGGGCTGCCGCTGGAGAGCGTCTCCAGCCCGTCCCACCGTCTCGCGACCAGTCAGGATGGCCAGACTTTCAGGATTCGTCCCGATGGCGGCGAGATCCTGATGAATCGTGATTTCGTGGTGCGGTGGCGTCCGGTTGCCGGGCTGGAACCCTCCGCAGCGGTTTTTCACCAGTCCTGGCAGGGTGAGGACTATCTCATGGCGATGCTGGTGCCGGGCGAAAACGGCACCATGGCGCTGCCCCGGGATCTGGTGTTCGTGATCGACACCTCCGGTTCCATGGCGGGGGAATCGATCCGTCAGGCCCGAAGTGCCCTTCAGGCCGGTCTGGACACGCTGACGCCACGTGACCGGTTCAATGTGATTCAGTTCAACAGCCAGACTCACTCGCTGTTTATGCAACCGGAAGTGGCGACCGGCAATAACCTCGCCCGGGCCCGTCGGTACGTTGACCGTCTGCGGGCCGACGGCGGTACCGAGATGGCACCGGCCCTGTCCCGAGCCCTGGAAGGTGCAGGCGAGACTGAAGGCGGGGCGAGGGTGCGCCAGGTCATCTTCATTACCGATGGCGCAGTGGGCAATGAGGCGGCGCTGTTCCGGCAGATCCGTCAGCAACTGGGCAGCCAGAGGTTGTTTACCGTAGGCATTGGTTCTGCGCCGAACCGGCATTTCATGCGTGAGGCTGCCCGCTGGGGCCGGGGCACTTATACGGCGATCCACTCGCCTTCCGATGTGGACGGTCCTTTGCAGGCGCTGTTTTCGGCCATGGAGTCGCCGGTTCTGACGGACATCCGGGTCGACTGGCCAGGCCAGGAGACAGGCAAGGAGTCATTTCCGAGGCGCTCGGGCGATCTGTTCCAGGGCGAGCCGCTGGTTCATGTGGTGCGCGGTGTTCCGGCCATGGGGGAACTGAAGGTGTCGGGTCGCCTGCCGGGTGGCAAGGACTGGACCAGAACGCTGGACCTGCAGCAGGCCGCCCCGGCAACCGGGCTTCATCGGCATTGGGCGAGAGAGAAGATCGACAGCCTGGAGGATGAGGCCAGGGTGACGGGCCGGGAGCCGGACAAGGCCGGCATTACCGAGCTGGCGGTCAGCCATGGCTTGATGTCGGCCTACACCAGTTTTGTGGCCGTGGATTCCACGCCGGCCCGGAGCCCAGAAACGCCAATGGAATCGGATAATTTGCCCACTCTTCTGCCGGCGGGCAGCCAGGACGGCATGCTGCGCTATCCGCAGACGGCAACGTCGGCGCCGCTGCTGATTGCGCTCGGCCTGGTCGGGCTGATGTTTTCCCTGGCGATTGTGCTGCTGCAGAGGAGGGCGTTCCCATGACAAGGCTCCTGTTACTGTTATTGACCAGCTCTGCTACCTTGTTGGTATTCGGGTTATGGATTCCGCTCAAGGCGGTTATTGCCCAGGAATTACTGGAGATGGCCTGGGCGGAAAGTCAGGCCCGGCAGACGGACTCACGGCCCTGGCCCTGGGCGGACACCTGGCCGGTAGCTCGCCTGGCCATTCCGGAGCTGAACGACACGATGATTGTTCTGGCCGATACCCACGGCGAGAGTCTGGCGTTTGGTCCAGGCCGGTTAACCGGAAGCAGGGATCATGGCGGAGCCGTGATCATTGCCGGGCACCGGGATACCCATTTCCGGAGCCTGAAAGCGCTGGAGACCGGCAATGAGGTTCGCCTGCAAGGCCGGGATGGCCGGTGGCAGAGTTACCATGTAGACGGTGCCCGGGTGGTGGATAGCCGTTCAGAGCTGATTGACACCCAGCGTTTGCCGGAGGGGACGCTTCTGCTGGTGACCTGTTACCCGTTCGACAGTGTCGATGCCGGAGGGCCGCTTCGTTACGTGGTAAGGGCCTCGGCAAAGGGCAAACAAAGGGAGCAAATTGACACTGTTGCCGGAATATAAAGTTGGCGTACACTTGTGCGCCAAAATTTGGCTGCAGAGTGTGGTTGCATGGGTATTATCAGAAAACTGCTGGCGTGGCTGAGCGTACCGATCATCTGCCTTTTCGCGTTGGTTTTCTACGCAGCAAGGCCGTTCAACCCGGATAACAATCGTTTCCTGGCGCGTGCTGTGGCGCGTTTCGGGCGGGCAGTCCTCGGTATGGAACGGCCGCTGGAAGGCTGGGAGAACATGCCGCAGGACCGGCCCACGGTCGTCATTGCCAACCATCAGCACAATGACGATCTGTTTGTTGTGGGCGACCTGTTGCCGCCGCGAACCGTAACTGTCGGTAAATCGTCACTGGTCTGGGTGCCTTTCTTTGGCCAGGTGTTCTGGCTTGGTGGCAACGTGATCCTCAATCGCGGACGCTCCCACAAGGCCGTTGCGGTTATGAAGGCCACAAGCAGTGCCATTGCCCGGGACCGGAAAAGTCTCTGGGTTTTCCCCGAGGGCACCCGCAGCAAGGGCCGTGGCCTGCAGAAATTCAAAAAAGGCGCGTTTCACGCAGCAGTGGCATCCGGAGCGCCGATCACCATGGTGTGTGTGCAGGAATATGCTGATGAGGCGAAAGGCTGGAGCGGCCGCCGTGAATCGGTAGCCATCCGGGTTCTGCCGCCCATCGAAACCGAGGGCCTTACCGCCGAGGATATTCCGGAACTGATGGCCCGATGCCACCGGCAAATGTCTGAGGCCATTGCCGCACTGTAATCCCCTTCCCTGGAAGTGCTTGAAGCACCACTGGAAACAGGGCAGTCTTGCGGGACGGTTGTTTCGTTCAATGACCCTCAGGGAGAGGCAAGAGATGAACCTGATTCTGTTTCTGATTATCGGCGGTGTGGCCGGCTGGTTGGCTGGTCTGATCATGAAAGGCCGTGGATTTGGCATTCTGGCCAACATCGGTATTGGTATTGTCGGCTCGTTTCTCGGCGGTTTCGTATTCCGGCTATTGGGGCTGGCGGCCCAGGGTGCTGTCGGTGAGCTGGTGACCGCAACGGTGGGTGCGGTGCTGCTTCTGGCGATCGTCAGCGCAATCAAGAAGGCCTGAGCATGATCGTACCCGTAACCGGAGTGTTTGCCGCAGTAATTGGCATTCTTTTACTGGTGTTGTCGGCTCAGGTCGTCAAATTTCGTCTGAAGTACAAAAAGGGTCTCGGCACCGCCGACGACCAGGATTTTGAGGCGGCTGTCCGGGCCCACGCCAATCTGGTGGAGTACGCCCCTCTGGGTCTGATCATGCTTGCTATCGCTGAACTCAACGGCGTTGCCAGCGGCCTGATCTACTGGACCGGGATGGCGCTGGTGGTTGGCCGTATTCTGCATGCCTTCGGCATGATCAACGGTCGCGGCGGCACCCACTGGGCCCGGATGATCGGCATCCTGCTGACCTGGCTGGCAATCCTGGTGGCTGCATTGCTGCTGCTGTGGAACGTCTGGCAGGTTTACGGTTAACGAAACGCTACTGGCAAGATTTGCAGAGAGCGAATCCAAAAGGGGGCCTGGCCCCCTTTTTTCGTCTGTAGGCGATTTGTCAGAGCGCCCGGGCCACATCCAGAGTCAGATATTCCAGCTCAACCCGCCGGTTGGCAGCCCGATCTTCCGGAGTTGCCAGAGGTCGGGCTGAGCCCCAGTGGCTCATCAGAATGCGGGATTCCGCAACCCCTTCCTGCATGAGAATCCGCGCTACCGCGTTGGCCCGCAATCGGGAGAGGAACCGGTTGTAGTCTTCCGAGCCGAAGTTGTCGGAGTGGCCATGAATCCTGACGCTGACGGAAGGGTGTTCCTTCAGATAGGCGGCATGCTGCTGGAGGAACGCCATGTCATCATTGTCCACCGAGTGCTTGTTGAAGCCGTAATGGAACTTTATGCGGTGCGGGCGCCTGGTTCCGGCCTCGAAAGTGGCAGTGGTGAAGCCGGCGGCTATCGCGGCATTGGCAATCAGCTCCGGGTTATCCAGTACGAGTACGGTCATCTGAAAATCCTTGGTTCGGTATCCGGTTTTTCTTGTTATTCCTGTTCACTATTGGCTGGAGCAGGAACAACGGCAATTGGCGAAAGGTCGATATCTGGCCCGGTACAGTCCGTCGATGGAACCGATTAAATGTCATTTCTGTGACGTCTCTATGACAGTCGAACCGGTTGTCGGGGCTTTCCCGACTCTGTGGCGTGTGCCACCTTTCCGGGATTGACCCGCAACGACCTTTGCGCTGGATTCCATTTGAGCGCGAAAAGAAGGCCTGGGTGTGGTAAAAAACACTCTTTCAGGGACAGATTATGATGAATTGTGACCGCCCATGCTGATTATCCCCGCCGAAAACGCCATCAACTGGAAACGTCCGCCCTGGGTAACCCTTGGCCTGATCATGGCCTGTCTGCTGGTTTTTCTGTTCTATCAGGGGGGTGACAGCCGCAAACTCGAGCAGGCCGTTGAACAATACCTGGCCGCCGATCTTTACGAGCTGGAGGCACCGGCCTACGAGGATTACCTGCAGCGGCAAATCCAGTTCCAGGGCGAAGAAAGCCGGGTCTACGAACTACAGCAGTTTCAGCAACTCCGGCAAGAGAACGAGAACTTCTGGCTGGCCATCAACCTGATGATGGACCGGGAGTTCTACCAGTACCTGCTGCAAAATCGCGATGTCATCTGGGCGCCGGCGGAAAGGGCGCACTGGCAGGAACAGCGCAGCGCCATCGAGCAGGAATACCTCCAGAAACTCAGTGCCAACCAGCTTGGTCTGGTGCCGGCGGATCTTTCGCTGTATACCCTGATTACCTACCAGTTTCTACACGGCGGCTGGGGCCACATCATCGGCAACCTGATCTTCCTGTTCCTGCTCGGATTTACCGTTGAGAAAGCCCTTGGGCCGGGCCGCTACCTGATTGCCTACCTGGTGTGCGGGGCCCTTTCCGGCCTGATGTTTACCGCGGTTTCTGCAGGTAGCTATGTGCCTCTCGTGGGGGCCTCGGGCTCGATCTCCGGCCTGATGGGCATGTATGTGGCCATCTACGGGCTACAGAAAATCCGTTTCTTCTACTTTCTCGGTGTCTACTTCAACTATTTCCGTGCTCCGGCTATTGCCCTGCTGCCCGTATGGGTGGGCAAGGAAATCTACGATTACTGGTACGCCGGTGCCACCGGCATCGCCTACATGGCCCACGCTGGCGGCCTGATCGCCGGCGCAGGCCTGGTCTGGCTGCTCGGCAAGAGCTGGCTGCAGGTGCGCGAGGAATTCTTCGAGCCGGAAGAGGAAGAGCAGGATGCCCGGTTCACCACCGGTTATGCCCAGGCCATGGCCAGCCTCGGCCGGATGGAGTTCGATCTGGCCCGCCGCCAGTTCGAAGCCTTGCGTGAGCATTATCCGGAGCGGCCCATCCTGCTGGAACATCTCTACCACCTGGCCAAACTCCGGCCAGACCTGCCGCAATACCGCGACCGTGCCAGGGAGCTGATGAATGATGCCCTTGGCCGTCGCCAGCCGGAGCAGACGATTGCCATCTGGCAGGAGTATCTGGCTAAAGGGGAACCTCACCATCCATTAACGGCGGAAGATCATAACCGGGTGCTGTTCAGCAGCCTGAAACAGCATGACCTCAAAGCAGCGGAGAAAGCTTTTGAACGGCTCAGAAGCACCGGTGACGAACTGCTCACTACTGAAGCCTGCCGGCTACTGGCTGAAGAATTTGAGAAACGCCAGATGACGCCCAAGGCCCGCCACTATCAGCAGGTTCTGGAAGCCGCGCATTTTTGAGGACTTATCCGCAGATATTGATCATCACGAGCGATTGAGAGGTTAAAACAAGTACCACCACGTGGGTAGGTTGTTATTATTTATAGGTATTTTGGTCTGTTATATGCCGTTTACCGGGTGGTCAGAACTCTCGGCTGACTTTCATCAAGGTTGGTACGGTTTGAAGCACCCTAGACTCGCACAGCTTCATCCGCTTCTGTTTGTCAGCAACCCGTTAGCCAGCACACAAGGTACAATACCGATGAAAAAACGATCACTGCTCTCCAGTTCGCGCCCGGAAACTGTCGCTGCCGGTTTTGCCGCTCGGCATTTTATTGGTCTCGACAGCGACTCCGGTGGCGTCGCAAAGCATTACCGATGCGCTGACCTCCGGCACAGCGTCGGCTGATATCCGTTATCGCTACGAGTTTGTCGACCAGGACAATCCGCTTGATAATGCCCAAGCCTCCACTATCCGCACACGCCTGGGTTACCGCACTGCTTAGTATCAGGGGTTTGAGTTATTCATGGAGGCTGAGAACGTCACTGCGGTAGGTGATGAGAACTACAACAGCACCGTCAACGGCACCGTTGACCACTCGGTGGTGGCAGACCCTACAGAAACCGAGGTCAACCAGGCCTACCTGCGCTATCGCGGTCTGGCGGATACGACCTTGACCTACGGCCGTCAGCGTCTTGCGCTGGACAACCATCGCTTTATCGGCAACGTTGGCTGGCGTCAGAATGAGCAGACCTTTGACGGGTTCACCGCCATTAACACCTCGCTTCGGGATACACGGATAACCGCAGGCTATTTGTATAATGCCAATCGAATTTTTTCAGATGCGAGTCCGGTGGGTGATTTCCGCATGCGTGCTCCAGTGCTCAATGTTCAGTATGAGGGGCTGGCCGCAGGCACGGTGACGGGTTACGGCTACCTGCTGGACTTTACCGATTTACCGTCTTTGTCTACGCAGACCCTTGGCTTGCGTTTCGATGGAGGAACGGTCATTACCGAGGGGGCTAAGGCCGTTTACACACTTGAGTATGCGCGCCAGAGCGACTACGGGGACAACCCCCAAAGTTTTGATGTGGACTACTGGCTCCTGGACGCAGGACTGGCAGCCTTGGGAGTGACGTTTAAGGCGGGTGTGGGAACCCTCGGCTCCGATGACGGCAATGCGTTCCAGACACCGTTGGCGACGCTTCACGCCATGAACGGCTGGACCGATCAGTTCCTGGTAACCCCGGTGGACGGCCTGCAGGATATCCATGCGTCTGTTGCGACCTCGGTCAACGGGGTCAAGCTGATGGTGGTCTATCGGGACTTCAGTAGTGATAGGAATAGCGTTGATTATGGCAGCGAACTCGGTCTTCGGGCGACGTATACCATTGATGAGAACCGTAGTGTGGGCGCCAAGTTCGCCAGTTTCTCGGCCGATGACTTTGGTGTCGATACGGACAAGGCCTGGTTGTGGGCTGGAGTGAAGTTCTGATCCGCCATAATTGGTGTTAACTTCAGGCCAGAAAACGATCCCCAGGGGGCGTTTTCTGGTTTTCCGTTCCCACCCGCTCATTATGGAGCTACGCGGGTTTACCTCTCCGTCAGATACTCAGCCAAAGCCTTAATATCCCCCTCTGACAAAGTCGCGGCGATCCCAATCATGGGCGTGCTTTGCTTCTCGGGATCCATGTCCTGAAACCGCTTCAAGGCAATCTCAAGATACTCCGCCGGCTGCCCCGCAAGCCGCGGCATATCACGAAAGCCCTGAGCGTCTTTTTGATGGCACGCCGCACACCGCCCAGCAAATAGCTTTCCGCCTGTTTCTGCCAGGGCCGGGTCGCTACCGGTCCGGGGTTTGGCAGTCTGCTGGCTGTAGTAAACCGCGATGTTAATCCGCTCTTCCAGCGAAAGCGTCTTCGCCAGTTTCGACATCACATAGTCTTCGCGGGTGCCGGTCCGGAACTTTTCAAACTGGTTGAAGAGGTATAGCGGATGCTGTGCCGCGAGATTCGGAATGTAATCCCGCTTGCTATTGCCATCCTCGCCATGGCAATAACCACAGAATCGAATGCGCTCGTGCCCCGCCTCGTAGCTGGCCTGCCGTTTCTCGTCATCCGCCATGATGGCGTTAAGCTGGTCCATTGCATCGTCTGTCGAACCCGCAAGTGCGAGGGAGGAGGTTGTCAGGCCAAGCGCCAACACCAGATTCCTCAGGCGAGAACTACGAATCATAAGCCACCTACTGCTACGGGAAGGGCAAAGAATAGTCGACCGTTCAGACCTCAGCCTTGCCAAATATCAAAAATCGGAACAGCTCATCAGAGCGCGGTTTGTGAGGCAGGTCCGGTGTCTCTCTTGAGCTGTCCGTGGTTCCCCCATCCTGGGGTACCGGTTTCCGTTGATTGTCGCTTCCGAATCCACTCACTCCGACACGCTGAAGCGGGCCTTTGGCCCCTTCAGGGGTTCCCGGTTCTCCGCCTGCCTGAGATAAGTCGCAATCTGCTCCTGTAGTGGGTGACTAGCGCATCGCTTCTGGATAAATGTCAGGAAGGCGGTTGCCTTTTCCCACTGGGACAACCCGTTGGCCAGGGTCTGTGCCACCAGCAGGTAGGCCGGTGCCAGCTGTTCGCTGTCCGGGAAACGCTTGTGGAAATCCTGCAGTACCCGTAACGCCGGCTTGAATTGGCCCCTGTGGTACAGGGCCCGGGCGCAGCGCACTGAAAGGTCCGGATCCTCCAGTTTGAAGCCGGGTTCTGCTTTCTGGATCGTATTCAGCACACCGGCAATGCCCTCTCCGTCGTTGCGATCGGCCAGCCAGCCCAGAATGCGCGGGTGGTAACGGTAGAGTTCGTCGGTGTCCTGGCGGGCCGTCAGTAGCTGGTACAGCTGGCCGATTCTCAGGGCGTTATCACGGTCCCGCTTCAAAGCTTCCTTCAACATGCTTTGCACCCGATCGTAGTTGCCGTCTTTCAGGTTCATGTCGATATCGGCATCAAAGCGAGCGGTGCGGTCGCGCTGGTGGGTGTCCTGCCCGGCGGTTTCATCCTGGATATCCGAGGCGAATCCCAGCTCTTCCTGATACTGGAACAGCAGGTAGCCCAGCATGTGGAACAGGATCAGTGTGAAGGTACTGTTCAGGAAGCCGGCCAGGGGCTGGGCGACCCAGAACGGGAAGTGATTAACGGCGAAGTCCTGGGCCGCGCCAGAGGCAAGGGTGAGCAGGATCAGGTAACCGTAGAGCAGGAAATAGGGGGTGCCGATTCGCGAGATCAGCACCGCCAGATTCATCGGATTCACCGCCGCGCCCACCGAGCGCTCCATGGCCAGCACCATGATGCTTGCCGGCAGTGCCAGGATGACAAATGCCAGCGCCAGCAGCATCAGGATCGGGCCGCCGAGCATGGCGGCAGCGCCAACCAACCCGCCCATCAGCACGAAGACCAGCAACTGCAGGATGACAATATCAAAGCCACTGCCGGTGAAGGCGACGGACACGGCGGGCGGTTTCAGGTGGCCTTCAGCGGTGTGGTTGATCACCGCATAGGTGTACTTGAACAGAGCCAGGGCAAGCACCAGCCAGATCAGAATGCCAATCAGGTTGGCGGGGGCGACTACCGGCACCAGGGTACAAATGGCGATCACGATGAGCGGATCGGTATGGAACGGGTAGCGGAAGAAAGCGCCGAGTCGCTGCCAGAACGGGACCACTTCGGTGGCGGCGCCCAGGTATCGCATAGCCTTGCTGCAGTGCGGACACAGGGCCCGACGCTGTCGGGTATCGGCGTCGGGCATGCAGCGGCTGCAGTAGTGAATCTGGCACTCCCCACAGTGCCATTTGGCAGGGTCGCCGGGGTGATAGTGGCAATCGTGTTTCACAGGTGCTTGTGTCCTGGTCCATCAGAAAATCGTTGGGTCATGATGACAGATGTCGGTTTTGATCGCAGCAAACCAGTTAACAGGTAGACTATTGTGAATTCCCGGGCGTATCCAACCGGGCACATTTCATTATCCGGAGGTTGCTTGGAACACCCCCAGAATAGCGTAACCGGTATCGACACCCGTGAAACCCGGCAGCAATACACCTGGCGGGATATCTTTGGCCTTGCGCTCAAGCACAAGCCGAGACTGGTGCGTGCCAATCTGCTGGCTATCATGGCTACCATCATGAGTGTGCCAGTTCCGCTGCTGCTGCCGGTTCTGGTGGACGAAGTGTTGCTGGACGAGCCGGGCCCGGTGTTACCGGTAATGGATTCCTTCCTGCCGGGGAGCTGGGAAACGCCGGTGGTCTACATCGGCCTGATGGTTGTGGCGGCTTTTCTGCTTCGTGTGGCGGCACTGTCGTTCAACGTCTTGCAGTCCCGGGAGTTTTCCAAAGTCTCCAAGGATGTGGTGTTCCGTATCCGTTCCCGGCTGCTCGGGCGTTTGCAACGGGTTGCTATGTCCGAGTATGAGACCCGCGGCTCGGGCGGAATCAGCAGTCACTTCATCACTGACCTGGACACCGTAGACCAGTTCCTGGGCACCACCATCAGCCGTTTCCTGGTGGCGAGCCTGACTGTGCTGGGTACCGCCATGGTCCTGCTCTGGGTGCACTGGCAACTGGGCCTGCTGATTCTGCTGTTCAACCCGCTGGTCATCTTCGCCACGATTCTGATCGGCAAGCGGGTCAAGGAACTCAAGAGGCGGGAGAACAGCGCTTATGAGGAGTTCCAGGGGGATCTGACGGAAACCCTGGATGCGATTCACCAGCTGCGGGCAGCCAATCGGGAAAAGCATTACCTGCGCCAGCTGATTGACCGCGCCCGCAACGTGCGGGACCACGCGATCCAGTTTGAATGGCGCAGCGACGCAGCCAGCCGGGCCAGCTTTGCCCTGTTCCAGTTCGGCGTCGACGCGTTCCGGGCGGCCGCGATGGTGACCGTGCTGTTCAGCGACCTGAGCATCGGCATGATGTTCGCCATTTTCGGCTACCTCTGGTTCATGCTGACGCCGGTTCAGGAAATGCTCAACATGCAATACGCCTGGTTCGCTGCCAATGCGGCGCTCGGGCGTATCAACCGGTTAATGGATCTGAAAGAAGAGCCCCGCTATCCGGCGCTCGAGAATCCGTTCCGCGACCTGCATACCGTGGGGCTCACCCTACGGAATATCCACTTTGCCTACGGCGAGGAGGAGGTCCTTCGAGGCATCAACCTGGAGTTGGCGCCGGGCGAAAAAGTGGCGCTGGTGGGCGCCAGCGGCGGCGGTAAATCCACCCTGATTCAGGTCATCCTGGGCATGTATACGCCCCAGCAGGGTGAGGTGCTGATTGATGGCGTTCCGGTTCAGCGTATCGGGTTACCGTGCCTTCGGGAGCATGTGGCGACGGTGCTCCAGCACCCGGCGCTGTTCAACGATACCGTTCGCCAGAATCTGACTCTTGGGCGGGACAAACCCGACGCGGCACTCTGGGACGCCCTGCGAATTGCCCAGCTGGATACCACGGTTGCGGCCATGCATGACCAGCTCGATACGGTGATCGGCCGTCAGGGCGTGCGACTGTCTGGCGGACAGCGTCAACGCCTGGCCATTGCCCGGATGATCCTGTCAGAGCCTTCAGTGGTGATCCTGGATGAAGCCACCTCGGCTCTGGATGCGGAAACAGAGTTTCAGCTCCATCGGGACCTCGAAGCTTTCCTCAAACAGCGCACCACGCTGATCATTGCCCATCGCCTCAGCGCCGTTAAACAGGCAGATCGTGCCTGTGTTTTCGAGGATGGCCGGATTATCGAAGAGGGTCACCACGACGAGCTCATTGCCAAAGAAGGGCTGTACGCCCAACTTTATGGCGAGCGCCAGATGTAATCCTGTCCCTAAAGTTTACTTCTCATTACAACAAAAAAAGATCTGTCGCTTTTTGCGTCTGTAAAAGATTGGAAATGCAAGTTCTAGGGGCTAAACGTTGCGTAATGCACCTATAGCCCGGTTTCAAACTTCTCTGCAAACTTGCGCCGATCTTTCACGGACAGGAAAAGTGAACAGGAAAACGACAAGTATTCTGCTTTTCGCCGCAGCTTTCCTGCTGGCACTCGCGCTCCCGGTGATGCCGTCGCTGCTGAACAACAGCGGGTTTTACGGGATGGCGATCAATGAGCCGGGAGAAAACCTGATCGGCTACCAGCCTCCGCAGGAAGGGCTTGCCGTTATTTTCTTTGGTTATCGCCAGTGCGGAACCGTTTGCCCGGTCCAATTGGTCAATCTGATGGAGCTGAGCCAGCTTTTGGATGGGGCTGAGGTCGAGTTCCTGTTTGTCACCCTTGACCCGGAAAACGACACGCCGGAAGTCCTTAACCAGACCATGGAAAGTCTTGGGAAGGCGTTCAGATACTATCGGCCGGAAAATCACCGGGCCGCTCGAAAACTGGCTTCAGCTTACAACGATTTTGCCGTTAAACAGGGTAGTACCGAGGATGATCTCATTGCTCACAGCGCAAATCTGCATGTGGTGACGGGAGAGTTCCGCAGAAAGCTGGTTTACACAACGCCAAGCCTGAATCTTGAGCTGGTTGAACAGGATCTTCGCCGCTTACTAAAAGACAAAAATAGCGAGAGTTCCACATGACGACAGCGGTAAACAGTCAGTCTTATGAAGTTGAAATCCGGGAGCGCAACGATCAGCAAATGTTGGTTATCCTTCTGGCCCATATTCCGGTGGTCGGCTTGCTGGTGCCGATGGGTTATGGCACCACCACGTTTGCTCTGATTGCATCTTTGTTAGTGGGAGGGCTTGCAACTGCCGGCTTCTATACGATGCGGGGAACGAGGGCCTCGTCGTCACTGTTCGCGGTCTGCCTGATGCTGTTCTCGGCCATCATGATCCAGGCCCAGATGGGGCGGATCGAAATGCACTTTCACATTTTTGCCGCGCTTGCTTTGGTCATTATCTATCGTGACTGGCTGCCAGTAGTGGTGGCTGCGGGCACCATTGCCGCTCATCACCTGGTGTTAACAGGTCTTCAACTTAGCGGAGCATCGCTGGGTGATATGCCGTTGATGATCTATAACTACGACTGCAGCTGGTCAATGGCGTTTCTGCACGCTGCCTTTGTGGTGTTTGAATCGGCAATCCTTGTATTTTTTGCGATTCGAATGGGCGAGGAGCAAAAGCAGTCGATCAGGATTATCGAGATTATTCGGGGCTTCGACAGCAACAACGATCTGACAGCCCGTCTTGATGAGGCAGACAAGAGCGTCACGGCCAGTTCCTTCAATAATATGCTTGAGCGGTTCGTTGAGTTGATTGCCAGACTCAGGGAACTGTCAGAGCAGCTGCGCTCAAACGCTAATGAAATGACCAGCGTTAGCGATACCACGACGCAGATCACCAGTGAGCAGCAGGTCCAGACCGATCAGGCGGCAACAGCTACCAACGAGATGTCAGCCAGCATCCAGGAGGTGGCCAGCAACGCCCAGTTGGCTTCTGATGCGGCTGGTAACGCATCGGCTGCGGCAAGCCGGGGTGGCGAGGCCATGACCAATGCCTCAAAGCTGACCGAGGCCACTGACGAGGCGCTTGAGAGCAGCGCCAGTCGGGTCGATGAACTGAGCGAAAAGATTGAATCCATCGCTTCTGTTGTCGGTTCCATCAACGCCATTTCCGAGCAGACCAATCTGCTGGCCCTGAACGCCGCCATCGAAGCCGCGAGGGCCGGAGACCATGGCCGTGGATTTTCAGTGGTAGCGGATGAAGTAAGGGCGCTTTCCCTTCGCACCCAGGAGTTTACCGATCAGATTCGGACGACAGTGGGCGAATTGAGTGAAATCTCCGAAGCCACCAAGGCATCCATGGAAATGGGGCGTACACGCTCTTCCGAATCCACCCGGGCAATGCGGGAAACCGGCGAGGCAATCCGTGAGGTTGAAGCAGCCATCGGCGAGGTTTCGCGAATGAATTACCAGATCGCATCGGCCTCGGAAGAGCAGGCAGCCACGTCGCTTCAGATCAATGAGAACATCCATTCCATCGCCAACCGGAACAACGATGTGGTATCCGAGGCGGAGCGGGTCAGAACCATGGCTTCAGACCTTGAGGCGGTCACCGAAAAACTGAATGAACTGGTGAAGCTGTATCGCATCTAAACCTTCCAGGAACTGATGTCGGAGAGTCGTCCGGCTTTCCGACGTTGGTCTGATATTCACCGCGCTGATGCCGAACATTCACCGGCCCGCGGTTGAACTCTCGTTAATTGCTGCAATAGTTAAAGGTGACTTCATGCTGTGGAGTCCTTTCATCAGGCTATTGCCCGGTATGGGATTGCTTTCCCGGTCGATGCGTTGCTGAAAGGGCTTCGAAAGAGCCTTCCGGACTACGCGGATAACGACGAAAAAGGAGGCACCACATGTCGAACGAAAGTCTCAGTAAAGACAGTCTGAATACCCTTTCCAGCCTGGATGCTGGCGGTAAAACCTTTCATTACTACAGCCTGCCCAAGGCTGCGGACACCCTCGGCGACCTGAATCGCCTGCCGTTTTCGCTCAAAGTGCTGATGGAAAACCTTCTGCGCAATGAGGATGGCACCACCGTGGACAGAAGCCACATTGATGCCATGGTGCAGTGGATGAAGGATCGCTGTTCCGACACTGAAATCCAGTTCCGGCCTGCCCGCGTGTTAATGCAGGATTTCACCGGCGTGCCCGGCGTCGTCGACCTGGCTGCCATGCGTGAGGCGGTCAAGGCAGCCGGTAAGGATCCGGCGATGATCAACCCGCTGTCGCCGGTGGACCTGGTGATCGACCACTCTGTGATGGTGGACAATTTTGGCGACGCCTCTGCGTTCAAGGACAACGTTACCATCGAGATGGAACGCAACCAGGAACGCTACGAGTTCCTGCGCTGGGGCCAGCAGGCGTTCGACAATTTCCGTGTGGTGCCACCGGGCACGGGTATATGTCACCAGGTAAACCTGGAATACCTCGGCAAGACCGTCTGGCAGAAGGACCAGGACGGCAAGACCATCGCGTACCCGGACACCCTCGTGGGCACAGACTCCCATACCACTATGATCAACGGCCTGGGCATTCTTGGCTGGGGCGTTGGCGGCATCGAAGCGGAAGCCGCCATGCTGGGCCAGCCCGTCTCCATGCTGATTCCGGAAGTGGTGGGCTTCAAGGTCACCGGCAAGCTTCGTGAGGGCATCACCGCAACAGATCTGGTGCTCACCGTCACCGAAATGCTGCGCAAGAAAGGCGTGGTGGGCAAGTTCGTGGAGTTCTATGGCGACGGCCTGAAGGACATGCCGGTGGCAGACCGGGCCACCATCGCCAACATGGCCCCGGAATACGGCGCCACCTGCGGGTTCTTCCCGGTAGATGAGCAGACCATCAAATACATGCGCCTGACCGGCCGTGAGGAAGAACAGCTGGAGCTGGTGGAAGCCTACGCCAAGGCCCAGGGCTTGTGGCGTGAGCCCGGCCATGAGCCGGTGTACACCGACAACCTGGAACTCGACATGGGCGAAGTTGAGGCCAGCCTTGCCGGCCCCAAACGCCCGCAGGATCGTGTTGCCCTGAAAAACATGAAGTCGTCCTTTGAGCTTTTGATGGAAACCGCTGAAGGGCCGGCTGAGAACCGTGAGGCGAATCTTGAGTCTGAGGGCGGCCAGACTGCCGTAGGCGTCGATGACAGCTACGAGCACCATGCCAGCCAGCCCCTTGAGATGAATGGCGAGAAAAGCCGGCTCGATCCGGGCGCCGTGGTCATTGCGGCGATCACGTCCTGCACCAACACCTCAAATCCGAGCGTTATGATGGCCGCAGGCCTGATCGCCCAGAAAGCGGTCCAGAAGGGACTGAGTACCAAGCCCTGGGTCAAGACATCGCTGGCGCCGGGTTCCAAAGTCGTCACTGACTATCTGAAAGTGGGTGGCTTCCAGGACGATCTGGACAAACTCGGCTTCAACCTCGTCGGCTATGGCTGCACAACCTGCATCGGCAACTCCGGGCCTCTGCCGGACGCGGTAGAGAAAGCCATCAGTGATGGTGACCTGACCGTGGCCTCTGTGCTCTCCGGCAACCGGAACTTCGAAGGCCGGGTGCATCCGCTGGTGAAAACCAACTGGCTGGCATCGCCGCCTCTGGTGGTTGCCTATGCGCTGGCCGGCAACGTGCGCCTGGATCTCTCAAAAGATCCGTTGGGCAACGACAAGGATGGCAACCCGGTGTACCTGAAGGACCTCTGGCCGAGCCAGCAGGAGATCGCTGAAGCGGTGGAGAAAGTGAAGACCGATATGTTCCGTAAGGAATACGCGGAAGTCTTCGATGGCGACGCCACCTGGAAGTCCATCAAGGTGCCGGAAAGCAAGGTGTACGAGTGGTCCGACAAGTCCACCTACATCCAGCATCCGCCATTCTTCGAAGGCCTGAAGGAAGAGCCGGATGCGATCGACGATATCAAGGATGCCAACATACTGGCACTGCTGGGCGATTCGGTGACTACCGACCACATCTCACCGGCCGGTTCCTTCAAGCCGGACACCCCTGCCGGACAATACCTGCAGGAGCACGGTGTCGAGCCGAAAGACTTCAACTCCTATGGCTCTCGCCGGGGTAACCACGAAGTCATGATGCGTGGCACCTTTGCCAATGTGCGTATCAGGAACGAAATGCTCGACGGCGTGGAAGGCGGTTACACCAAATTCGTGCCCACGGGCGAACAGATGGCGATTTACGATGCCGCCATGAAGTATCAGGAGAAAGGCACGCCGTTGGTGGTCATTGCCGGCAAGGAGTACGGTACCGGCTCAAGCCGCGACTGGGCGGCCAAGGGTACCCGTCTTCTGGGTGTGAAAGCTGTGGTGGCCGAATCCTACGAGCGCATTCACCGCTCCAACCTGATCGGTATGGGCGTAATGCCACTTCAGTTCCCGGAAGGCACGGACCGCAAGAGCCTCAAGCTCACCGGTGAGGAAACCATCAGCATCGAAGGCCTGTCTGGTGAGATCAAGCCGGGACAGACCCTCAAGATGACGGTGAAGTACAAGGACGGATCCACGGAGACCTGCGAGCTGAAATCTCGCATCGACACCGCCAACGAGGCCGTCTACTTCAAGCATGGCGGCATCCTCCATTACGTGGTGCGGGAAATGTTGCGCACTGCCTGAGTGGACAGGGTGAAATGGCATAGCGGGCGGCCGCTATGCCGAATTCAAGAGATCAATGAGAGAAACGAGAGAGACATTATGACCGATCAACCGTTTCTGACGGACGTCAAAACCCTTCGCGAAAGGGCCCGCAGACATATTGAAGAAGGGGCCCTGACCGAGGGCTATGGCGCCAACCGCGACAATGTCGTAAAAATCCTGAACGAGGCGCTGGCGACCGAGATCGTCTGCACCTTGCGTTACAAGAGCCACTATTTCCGTGCAGATGGCATCAATGCCAATGTTGCTGCCCAGGAATTCCTGGAGCATGCCGATCAGGAACAGCAGCACGCCGATTGGCTGGCCGAACGTATCGTGCAGTTGGGTGGGAAACCGAACTTCTCGCCCGAAGGTCTTTTAACGAGGTCCCACGCTGAGTTCGTTGAGGGCGATACATTACGGGAAATGGTAGTGGAAGATTTGGTGGCGGAGCGGATTGCCATCGACAGCTACCGCGAAATTGCCCGTTATCTGGGCGATCAGGACCCGACCTCACGGCGGATTATCGAGGAAATCCTGGCTCAGGAAGAGGAGCACGCCGACGATATGGCGGGCTTGCTTGAAGGTCTGGATAGCTAAGCCGCCTGACCGTGGAGAGTAAAAGTGCTGCCTTTCAGGCAGCGCTTTTATTGCCGGTTTAGGCGACTGGCAAACTCAACCAGAAACAGGCGCCATGCCCTTCCTCTGAGTCAAACCCCACATCTATGCCTTCACTTGCTCCAACGGCAGTCCCAGCCAGAAAGTTGAGCCCCTTCCTTCCCGTGACTCGAATCCGACATCTCCTCCCATCTGTGTCATGATTTCTTTCGTGATGGCCAGACCGAGACCTGTTCCCCGTTTGCCACGTGTGTCGGAACTGTCTGCCTGAGCGAATTTCTGGAAAATTCTGCCGCGGAAATTATCAGGAATGCCAGGTCCCTGATCAGTAACGAGGATACGGACAAGATCATGTTCGACCTCGGTGCATACCAAAACCTCACCTTCAGGGGGCGAGAACTTGATGGCGTTAGACAGCAAATTGGTAAATGCCTGGCCCAAGCGCGAGCGATCGATTTTCGCCATGCAGTTGGGGCTACTGTCTTCGATCTGCACAGAAACGCCGCTGTCCAGGGCGTAGGTTTTGAGACGTTCTGCCGACTCCTCAATGACGGGGCCAAGTTCCTGTATACGCAGGTTCATGGTCATCTTGCCGGAAACAAGTTTTTCCATGTCTAACAGGTCGTCCACCAGTTGTTTCAGCTGCTCGGCATTACGATGGGCGATAGACACCATACGCTCAGCCTGTGAGGGAAGCGCGCCCAAAGTTCCGCTTTCGACCAGGCCAAGAGAACCCGATATGGAGGTCAGCGGCGTACGGAGTTCATGGCTTACCGTTGAGATGAACTCGCTTTTCATCCGGTCGACTTTTTTGCGCTCGGAAATATCTTCTATGAGGGTCCAGATCAGCGGTTGGCCAGAGGGGTTGCTGATTCTCATACCGCGGACGATGGCAGGATAGGTTGAACCATCCGCGCGCACGATCTCGACTTCATAAGGCCCGAAACGTCTTTCGCTCTGAAGTTCGGCGATGATTTGCTGTCGATGGTTTTCGAAGTCCGGGGGCAGAAGCTCAAAATAGTCCATTGCCATCAATTGGTCACGGCTGTATCGGGTAGGCCCTAGCAGAGCCTCGTTCACGTCAAGAAACGCTCCTGATACATAGTCATTCAGCGCTATGCCAATGGGCGACAGTTCGTAGAGTCTCCGGAGCTGAACTTCGCTTTCCTGAAGGGCCAGTTCGGTTTGTTTTGCCTCGTCAATGTCAGCAATGTAACCGTGCCACATGGTACTGCCGTCTGGCATCCGTTCCGGTGATGACTTGCCCTCTACCCAGCGCCAGCCGGATTTGCCGTCTGTTACACGATAGTGACTGTGCCAGAGAGTCAAGGACTCCTCAGATCTCTCAATACTGGCTGCTACCTTGGGAAAATCATCGGGATGGATCTTGGTGAAGCAGATCGAGGCATCTTCATGTGCCTCCTCTGCTGTAACACCGTAGATGTCCGTGATGCCGGGGCTGGTGTAGGGAAACGAAACACGGCCATCCGGCCACTGTTGATACTGATAGAGCATGCCCGGCGTCTGTTCTACCAGTTTGGTGAGCATCTGCACACTGAGCTGCCTCTCAATGAGGGCTCCAACCCAGCGTGCCAGGAGAGTCACGAACTTGATTTCAGTATCCGAGAAGTCCTGTTCCCTCGGTTCTGGCGAAGAAAAGTTGAGGGTTCCGTACAAACGGTCTTTGATGAAAATGGGCGCAGCCAGGTAGCTCTCAAGCCCGAACTTGTCGTAGCACCGGTGATCGCGATAGCTCGATCTGGCCATGTGTGCAATGGCCAGGCTTTCCCGCGAACCGAGGAGCATTGAACAATAGGTGTCTTTCAGTGGAAAGCTGGCATTCTGCTCCAGTCCGGCATCCTCGGGGGCGACGAACCACCGGATGGAATAAACGTTACTATGGATCTCGCTGACTATTCCGAGAGGCAGCTTCAGGTAGTCAGACCCGAGCCGAAGGGCTTTTTCGATGCGAATGTCATCATTGGTTTCGGTGTCCAGGGCCAGATCATTGAGAATGGCCAGCGCTTCGTTCTGATGCTGGATCTTGCTCAGGTTGCTCATTTCCTCTGTGATATCGGCGTGGGTGCCATACATCATCAGTGGTTCATCGTTCTCGGTCCATTCAAACACCTGGCCGCGATCGTGCACCCAAACCCAATGGCCGTTCTTATGCTTCATCCGACACCGGTAGTCGTACTCGGACAATTCACCGGCAAAATGAGCTTTTAGCAATCGCTCTGATTCAGGCAGATCATCCGGATGTGCGAAGGCTAACCATGTCTTGATACTGACAGGCTCCAGCTCATCAAGCGTGTAGCCGCAAATGTTGGCCCAGCGCTCGTTGAAAACGGTTTCCCCGGTTTGTACGTTCCACTCCCAGGTGCCAATTCTCGTACCTTCAATAATAGCCCGTGACCTTCGCTCGCTGTGTTTGAGTTCCCGGTAGAACTCGGTTGCCGCCTGCATGTTGATTTCGCGCTCGACACAGTCGGCCATTTCACGAAGAAGGGATTGGTCCTCCTTATCGAAGGAGCGCGGAGTCGCGTCAATCAGGCAGAGCGTCCCCAATCTGAAGCCTTCGCTGTTGTGGAGGGGGGCGCCCGCGTAGAAGCGTATATTCGGGGCCTCGGTAACCAGCGGATTGTCGGAGAAGCGAGGATCCTCCATGGTGTCTTCGATGATCAGGGTGCCCGAGTCAAGAATGGTGTGACCGCAGAAGGATACGTCGCGGGACGTTTCCGAAGCTGCGAGCCCCTGGCAGGACTTGAACCATTGCCGGTTTTTGTCCACCAGGCTAACCAGCGCAATGGGAACCCGGAATGCCTTGCGGGCCATACGGGTGTAACGATCAAACCGCTCTTCAGGCTCCGTATCGAGCAGGCCCGTACGTTCAAGCGCCGCCTGGCGCTCAGTCTCCTCGGGGGGGATTTCCGGCGCTTTCATTAACCTTATTCCTACTGACCATGTTTTGGGGTAGCTCAACCCAGAAATTGGCTCCGTTGTCGTAAAAATAGCCGACTTCACAGTTCATGAGCTTTGCCAACTCCCGGCAGATCGCGAGGCCAAGCCCCGTCCCGGCTTTGGACCTGGCGGAGCCAGAATCGGCCTGGGCGAATCGCTGGAACAACCTGGGCAGGAAGCTCTCCGGAACGCCTGGGCCTTCGTCTGATACGGTAATTCGAACCATGCCAGTTGAGGTTGATTCTGACGAGATCCTTACAGAACCACTTTCGGGAGAAAACTTGATGGCATTGCTGATGAAATTATCCAGTACTTGTCTCAGTCTGGTTGGATCAGCGGTGACGGATTTCTCTGTGCAATTTCCCAGTGTAAGGGGAATGCGGTAGTGGCTCGCCATGGCCCGGTTGCCATCACAGGCATCCCTGATCGCTTTCGCAGGATCAACTGTCTCCAGACCGATGGGCATCTGCCCTGCCATGGCTTTGTTAAAGTCCAACAGGTCTGATATCAGCCGCTGCAACTGTTCGCTATTCCGAAAAGCAACGTCGACCATCGAGTCAGCTTTATCCGGCAGTTTGCCCGCTGCGCCCGAGCGCAGCAGTTTCAGTGAGCCGTTTATCGAGGTCAAAGGAGTGCGCAGCTCATGGCTTACGTTCGAGACAAAGTCGTCTTTCATGATGTCCAGCGCCTCGCGTTCCTTCATCAGCTTGTTAAAGGCGCGGGCTACGTTTCTGACCTCTGGCGGACCTTTAAGAGACAATCGGTTTGCCGCAAAACCCTCCGTTGCCATTTCCCGTATCCTGAGCGACATTTTTTCCAATGGACGGGTGGTTGCCCGGGCGAGTAGCCAGGCTATGGCTGCCAGTGCCAGAAGAGCCACGGCACTGGCAGCAAGGAACTTGTCGAAAGAGGCCCGTGCCGGTTGTGTTGCCTGTTGGTAGGGCACTGCTCTGAGAAACATCCAGCCCACGCGGTCAAGATGCTGGGTGGCGTAGATCCACTTTTTACCTGAATGGTCGGAAACAACGCCCGAGGTCTGGCCGGACAGTGCGGCATCAATGATCAGATTCTCTCCTGGTGGCGGCAGATCGGGCATCGGATTGGCGCCGGAGAGCGTATCCACCTGCATGAAATGGCCGGTGTCGATGACCTTGAACAGGGCGTCAGAAGAGGCATCCTCCTGCTTCGGTATGATCCCGGCCTCGGCCAGGTTGATGATTCCGCCGGCGAAACCAAGTAAATCCCCATCGTCACTACTGATAGGGTAAAGAAAAGATAGGAGCGGAAGCCCGGTTGTCCTGCCAATAATTGGCCGGCTGATGACGGGTTCCCTGGTTTTGTAGGCCTCGCGAAAGTGCTGCCGGTCAGCGTAAGAGGTGCCTATACGATTGGGTACGTAAACGTTTTCGGCGATTGCCACGCTGTCTTCGTCGAAGACCAACAGGCCTGCCTCGAAGTACTCGGATAAAGCCGATTGCCGACCGAGCAGAGCTTCGATGCGATCTTTTGAGAGTCGGTTTTTACCATCCGTCAGAGTAGCGGCGAAAGCGCCCAGAGCCTGTATGCGCACCTGGAGATCCTGATCGACTCGATTGGCGATTGACTCGGCGTCCAGAAGCTGGCGCTGGGTGAGAACGTTTTCGAAATCCCGGATCAGCTCATTGTAGGCTGTCGCTGAAAGAACGACGACAGTCAAAAAGCTACTCAAGACAGCAATAAGGGCAACGCGGCTGCCAATAGAAAGATTCCTCAAATTCAGCCCTTCAGGTCGTAGCGGTAGCAGTTGAAACGTGTTTTCATTACCGAGAGAGTAATTGAATTTGCCGGCGTGGCAAATAGTCCACCAGGAGTATTGATGTGGCCTTGGAGTCGACAGGCAAGATTTCTTCACGGCTGGAAGTGCTCAGGCAAAGATTTCTTGAGCGGGCCAAAGAAGATATTCAGCAATTGCGAGCATTGGCAGAGAAAACCCGGCGTGGTGAGTTCTCTGCCGACGGATTGTTGTTTTGCTATCAAAGCCTGCACAAGTTGTCCGGTTCGGCGGGGACATTCGGCCTTCCAGAGCTAGGTGAAGCTGCCAAGGCACTGGAAAAGGAGTTAAAAGGTCAAGCTGAGAGTCTTGGCGCTCTCGACGACGTCCTCAGCCATCCTATCGACATTCCCGACGGATTTGCAGATGGAATAGACGCGCTCGCAGAGCTTGTTGAAGTCAAGAGTCAGGCGGTTGACCAGGATAGTAGCTTTACCGAGGAGCCCACGACCTACAAGGGTAGCCAGGGCATGCAGGTGAGCGTTCTGCTCGTGGAAAAGGGGGAAGAACGCCTCGCGATGCTGGAGAAGGAGATGGCTCCGTATGGCTTTTCCTTCACCCGTGTAGATTGTAATGATGCCGGCGCACTTGGCAACGCATTGGCTGAGGTCCGCGGAGCAGCGGCCATTTTGTGTCGGGAATCGGCTCTTTCAGATGTTATGTCCATGCGGAACACGTCTTTTGAGGAAAGCTCTCGTCGTCGCCTGCCGGTAATCTGCCTTGGCAGCGATAATTCTTTCCAGAACCGCTACAGAGTGGCCGAGACCGGAGCGTATGCATTCTTCCCGGATCCGGTGGACATACCTGAACTTGCCGAAAGGATTGAGTCGCTTGCCATTGAACGCAGCGCCAATGTACAGGGGCGGGTGCTGATCGTCGAAGACGATGCCGAGCTGGCCGAACACTATTGTCTGGTGTTGCAGGCGGCCGGTATTGAGGCGCAAGCAGTGTCAGAGCCTTTTCACCTGACGTCCAGCCTTGCAGACTTTGTGCCGGACATCGTCCTGATGGATGTTCAGATCGGCGACTATTCCGGTGTCACGCTCGCCCGGCTGATTCGGTTCGAGCCACGGTGGTTGAGCCTGCCAATCATTTATCTCTCTTCTGAGGATGATCGCGAAAACCAGCTGGAGGCTTTGTCCAAGGGCGCGGATGAATTCCTGATGAAGCCGGTCTCGGATAGTTATCTGGTCCGGTCGGTGCGCATTCGTTGTTACCGGGCCCGTCAGCTTTCCGAGCTTATGAACCGGGATAGCTTGACCGGCCTTCTAAAACATTCATTGATCAAGGAAGAGGTTGAAAAAGAACTGGCAAGATGTCGTAGGAGTGGTCACCGGTCCTGTGTTGTTATGCTTGATCTCGATCATTTCAAGACGGTAAACGATACTTGGGGCCACTCGCAGGGTGATATCGTGATTCGCACCCTTGCCAACCTTCTGAGAAATCGGTTGCGCGAGACTGATATGATCGGTCGTTACGGAGGCGAGGAGTTTCTGGTGGTTTTACCTGAGTGTGATGTTTCTGCGGCCAAAGACCTGATTCGTGGAATTGGTGAAAGCTTTTCCGAACTTTCTTTCGTGGCGGGAGAGTCCAGCTTTCAGGTTACTTTCAGCGCAGGCATTGCCGAGATAAATGACTTCACCAACGGTGAGGATGCCCTGAATGCCGCCGATCAGGCGCTTTATGAGCGCAAACGCGGTGGCCGTGACGGGGTGACCGTTTACTCTTCCAAATAATGTCCGTTGTACGCTTAGGGTGGTCATTTGAAAGCGCTGATTCTTGAAGACGATGATCTCATTGCAGAGTTGCTGGAAACTGTCGTCGCGGGCCTCTACTCGGGTGTGTCTGTTGTGCTCGCCGATACTCTCGGTGAAGCGCTCAGGCAGGTAAAAAATAACCGGTTTGACCTTTACATTGCGGACAGAAATCTGCCGGATGGATCGGGGCTGGAACTTGTCAGGCAGGTGCGTCAACTGGATCGTGATGTTCCCATTGTGATGGTTTCCGGCCGCTCTGATCGGGAGTCTGTGTTGCAGGCGGCTCATTACGGGATCGACGGTTACATGACCAAACCCTTCGATGTGGCGAACCTCCACGAACGGCTTGGAAAGCTACTGAAAGTCGATCAGACCTCTGAAGCGCCGGACCTCAAGACATTGCTCCGTGATTCACTGGAGGAAGTGATTCAGTTGCCCTCCGATGTGGACCCTTCGGACATTCTTGAATTAATCGGTCGCCAGGGAGATCTTTCCGCGGCGCAGCTGGCTGAGCGCTGGCGAGAAGAGGCCAGCCTCACCGCCCGTTTGCTGGATGTGGCCAACAGCAGCTCATTCAGGCGTTCCGGCAAGCCCGTTGAAACTCTGAGAGATGCTATCGGGTCTCTGGGCGTACCTCTTGCACTGAACCAGGCTTTGGCGTTGTCGCTGGATGTATCCAACAAGCTGCAGCATGAGCCGCTACGCGAGCTTTCAAAAACCTACCACGAAGGCGCCTTGCAGGTGGCAAAAGAGGCCCAGCGATTGGCGATCAGCCTGAAGAAACAACCCCTCCCGCTTCAAAAAGCCGGGTTGCTAAGCCGCCTGGGCGAGCTCGCTGTTCTCAAGGTACTCAACCAGTATGCTGCAGCCGGAGGTGAAATCGGAACGGCAGAGGCGGAAAAGGTTCTGGAGGAGTGGGCACAGGCTTATGGAAACCGGCTCAAGGTTCAATGGCGCTTGCCGCTGGGGGTCCGGGAGCTGATCGGTGCCGTCCATTTTCTGCCCAACGATTGCACCCGTGAGGAACGGCTGATTATGCGTGCTGCCTCTCTTTTGGCTTCAGGCGAGCAGGACTCCGAGGAATGCCGCAGGCTGATTAGACGCATTGGTATGGAAACCGAAGAAACAGAGCGGGAGAAAAGTAATGGAGAGTAAACAACAAAACTTGCCTCAGAAGATTCTGTATGTTGAGGATGATCCGGATATTCGGGCAGTCGCGGAAATTGCTCTGGAGGATGTCGGCGGCTTTTTAACGGCGATTTGCGAGTCCGGCGCTGAGGCTGTGGAGAGAGCCCCGGAATTCGAGCCGGAACTGATTTTGCTGGACGTTATGATGCCGGGAATGGATGGTCCTACGACGTTGCAGGCACTGCGTGAGCTTGATGGGATGGAGACAGTGCCAGTCATTTTTATGACCGCCAGGCTACAGAAATCCGAAATCGAGGAATATCAGGCGTTGGGAGCGCTCGGTGTCATACCGAAGCCCTTTGACCCCATGAACCTTTCAGAACAGATTGCTCAGATTCTGGCAGATGCGGTGGGGCGAGATTTCCGGTAGTCTGGCCAGCCTGAGCCCTGTTTAGACTGATGAGGTAGTCATGTCATCCTCCCCATCCCGGGACGAATTGAAAGCCAAGCTGAATCTTGAGACTTCTCGCATCCGCTGGCACGATCTGCAGACCTACTTTGCGAGGGGGCAGGTCGTCAGGGTGTCGCCGGACCTGGATCTGCTTGAAGTGGCGACTGAGTTGGCGGCGGATAACAAAGCCCGTTTCGAACAGTGGATGAACGATGGACGCGTTGGTGAGGTTGCGCCGGACACCGCGCAGGATTGGTATGATCGCAATGCGGAACTCTGGGCGGTCGTCATCGCACCCTGGGTTCTCGTGCAGGACAGGTCAGGGCATGTTCTGCACTGACAGAATGGCATCATGAAGCTCCACTATTTCCACGGCCGTAGCCCGCTTCGGGATCTCGTCATGGTGAAAGACGGCCAACGCATCGAGCTGCACATCCGGCCAGCAGGCGGCGGTCATTGGGGCCTGGTAGCTCTGGCTGGCCCTGACCGGGGGCGCCCGGATGGGCAGTTCTGCCGTGGGCCCTGGCCAACCCAGGCCCGGGCTGAATCGGTTCTCAGAAGCGTCGCCGGCACCATGATGGGAAAAGGCTACGAGCCGAAGCCCGGAGATTATGCGGTCTGGTCCGTTACCGCCCAACGTCTTGCCCGCACCATCGGCGTTCCGCAGGGTGAACAGGCCACCCCGGATGCCGACCCCGACCAGTTCAAACCCCTGACCTGATAACCCCCTTTTCGTTTCGAGGACGCCATGCTGACTGGAGCCTTGCTCATTCTTGCTCCCCTGTTCCTGGGTTTTGCCATCGCCCTGGAAAACCGCCGGGCCATGACGGTGATCCATTACACGGTGGAGGCACTGGTTTACTTCATCCTGTTGCTGCTGGGCCTGGGGCTTGGCCAGATGGAGGGCCTGGCGGCGCAACTGGGTGGCATGGCGACTCAGGTACTGGCACTGGTGCTGGTGCTTTTCGTCGCCAACATGTTTGGGCTCTGGATGTTCCACCGCTGGCAGCCAATGTCCATCGAGCGGGTCGAGGGCAGTGTCAGCCCCGGATACCGCCGGCTTTTTCTGGCTGGCCTGAAACCGCTGGTGGCGGTTATTGCCGGGCTGCTTGCCGGCTACTACCTGTTGCCGGACATGCCCATGGCGGAGCAGCTGGCGACCTGGTCCCTGATGTTGCTGCTGTTTCTGATCGGCCTGCAGTTGCGCAATGCCGGGCTGTCGCTGCGCAAACTGCTGATGAATCGTCAGGGGCTCGGTATCGCGCTGGCTCTGACGCTCAGTTCCCTGGTGGCCGGTGCCCTGTTGATACCCTGGCTTGGGTTGCCCTGGCACGACGCCCTGGCGGTTGCCTCCGGGTTTGGCTGGTACTCGCTGTCCGGCATTGTCATCGGCGAAGCCCTTGGCCCTGCCTGGGGCGGCGTGGCCTTCCTCAATGATGTGCTCAGGGAGATCGTTGCATTGGCAATCATCCCCTTGTTGATTGCCAACAGGCCGGCCATGGCTATTGGTTATGGTGGCGCTACCGCCATGGACTTCACCCTGCCGGTTATCCGCAGCAGTGGTGGGCTGACCTGTGTTCCGGTGGCGATCGCCTCCGGTTTCTTGCTGTCTTTTCTCTCGCCGGTGCTGATGGGGGTGTTCCTGTCTTTGGGATAAATTGACGCGGTGCAAGGCAAGTTGCGGTTTTACGGGTAGTATGTGAAGCAGTAAACTGTCGTTTATTGACAAATGTTAATGTCTTTGCCCGGTCCGGAGCCTGATGCAACGCCGTGAATTCCTTGGTCTATCGATAGCAGCCGGACTGTCCGCGGCGGGATTGCCGGGTTGCAGCGATCCCGGCCCGCTGAGGTTCGGTATCCACCCCTGGATCGGCTACGAGCCACTGTACCTTGCCCGTGATTTCAACTGGTTGCCGGATACGGTTGCGCTGGTGCCGGGCACGTCTGCCAAAGACTCCATGGAGGGCCTTATTTCAGGGGCGCTTGATGGGGCGGCGCTGACTCTGGATGAAACCATACGGGTCCGGTCGAGTGGGCTGGAACTGCTTGTGGTTGCCGTCGCTGATGTGTCCGCCGGCGCCGATGTACTGATGGTCAAGCCATCGATCACGGAATTGACAGCCCTCAAGGGGCAGCGGATTGCGGTGGAGCTGAACGGCGTCTCGGGCGTTATGCTGTTTAAAATCCTTGAGGTAGCGGGGCTCGGTCGCAGCGACGTGATAAAAGTGGATTTGCCGGTAAGCCAGCATGCACAAGCCTGGTCCCGCGGTGAAGTGGATGCTTCCGTGTGCTACGAGCCAACAGCGTCACTCATAGAGAACGCCGGAGGCGTCAGACTCTTCGATAGTAGCGACATTCCGGAAACCATCTTCGATGTGCTGGTGGTGACCCGGAAAGCGGCAGAGAGCAATTCCAGAGCGGTTCGCGACCTGTTGACCGGACATTTTACCGGCCTGCAGCACCTGGTGCGGAGCATGCACGACTCAATGTACCGGATTGCCACCCGTCAGGGGATCAGTCCGGACGAGGTTCGCATGGCACTGGCCAGCGTTATGCTGCCGGATCTGGCCGCGAACCAGCGTTATCTCAGAGCAGCCGGACCCATCGAAACCATGGCCGGATCCCTGTCTCGCCTTATGCTGGCAGAGGGTATGATTGATCAAAATCCTGGCATCCAGCGCATGTCAGATCCTTCGTTTCTGCCAGCGAGGGTCTCTTGAATATTCGCCGGTTTGTTGCCTGTCTTTGTTTTCTGTTTGCCACGGAATTTGTGGCGATGGCATCAGCCAGTGCCGATGAAACACTGACTATGGGTGTATTCGCCTATCGGCCGGACAGTGTGCTTCAGGAACGTTACCAGCCTCTGACGGACTACCTGTCCAGGGAAACCGGCATATCCGTAAGGCTGGAGGTTCTCAATCAGGAGAATATGAGCCGGGCGATCGCCGCCAACCGGCTCGATTTTTTTCTTACCAATCCCAGCCATTTTCTACTGATCCGAAGCGAACGCAGTCTGACCGGCGTTCTGGCGACTCTGGTCAGGCGCTCCGGCCAGTCTTCGACCGGCAGTCTTGGTGGCGTGATCTTTACCAGGGCCGAGCGCGACGACATTGAACAGCTCGCTGATATCCGTGATAAGACCATTGCCTCGCCCGGTGTCCATTTCCTGGGGGGCTACCAGACGCAGGTTCTCGAGCTCCTGGATGCCGGTATTGATATCCGGAGAGTGAATCTGATCCGGTTTATGGGCACCCACGACCGAGTGGTTCGTTCGGTTCTCTCCGGAGATGCCGATGTAGGCTTTATCCGAACCAGCATTCTGGAACAGATGGCGCAGGAAGACCCTGATCTGTTTACCAAGGTCAAGGTTCTGAACCGTCAGCGGCTGGCGGGTTTCCCCTACGTTGTTTCAACCCGTCTATATCCCGAATGGCCCGTGGTGGCGCTGCCCCATGTAAACGAGCGGGCCGTCCGCCGTATCGCGTCGGCGCTTTTTGCCATTGAGCCGGAAGACGAGGTGGCGCTGTCAGTCGGCATTTCGGGTTTTTCGCCGCCCGCAGACTACCAGTCGGTTGAGTACCTGGCTCGCACTCTGCGGGTGCCGCCCTACGACCAGGTGCCCCAACTTACCTGGGTGGATGCGTTGCACCAGTATCGGCTCTGGGTCTTTACCATTCTGGTGTTGGTCATGTTGCTGGTGGCCTCGTCGCTCTGGCTGGGCAGGAGCAAGCGGCAGCTGGCCGCGGAACAGAGGCGTCTGCGCCAGCTTATCCGGGGTTGGCCACAAGCTGCATTGCTGATCCGGGGTGGACTTTTCATCGACACCAACCGGGCTTCTGTTGACCTGCTCAGGTACACCTCCAGTGAATCACTGGTCGGCAAGGATCTGGCGGTCTTTTCGCCGGAATTCCAGCCAGACGGGCAGATTTCCCGACAGAAAATGGCGCCCATGCTGGCCCGGGTTTCGGCGGGTCAGGTGGAACAGTGCGAATGGGTTCTGAATCGCTCTGACGGCACGGAGATCTGGGTGGAGCTTACCATGGCGCCCGTCCACACCGAGGACGAACCGGAAGCTCTGATTCTTTGCTCCCTGTATGAAATCACTCTCCGGAAACACGCGGAACAGCGGCAGCGGCTGGCGGCGAGCGTCTTCGAATACGCCCGCGAGGCTATTTTCATTACTGATAATCACGGCATCGTGATTGATGCCAACGATGCGTATCTGGCGATAACCGGCCGGCCCCGCAATCGGGCAATAGGAAGACTGCCACCCCTACCGGTGGAGGAAGGCAGTGGTATTTTCGCCAGTGCCCGGTCTCAGGGCTTCTGGTCCGGAGAGTTTTCCAGCAGACGCAATGATGGCGAGCCGATTACCTTGTCGGTAACACTGAGCAGTGTTCGTGGCGATCATGGCGAAGTCTCGCATTTTGTCGGTATTTTCAGTGACATCAGTCGGCTTAAAGAGCAGGAAAGAAAGCTCCGGATCATGGCCCATTACGATGCCCTGACCGGAATGCCTAACCGGGTTCTGTTTGCCGACCGATTGCAGCAAGGCATGGCTCTTACCCGGCGTCAGAGCGGCAAACTGGCGGTGGTTTATATTGATCTGGACGAGTTCAAGCCGGTAAACGATGCCTTCGGTCATGAGGCGGGTGACCAGTTGCTTGTCGAGGTGGCCGCCCGTATGCGTTCGGAACTCCGGCAAGAGGATACTCTGGCGAGGCTCGGTGGTGATGAGTTTGCGGCCATCGTGATGAATGTTCAGGACGACGCATCTCTTGAGACCCTGTTGGTACGTCTTTTGGCGCGGGTGGCAGAACCTGTCTGGGTTGCCGATCACAGCGTCGAAGTTTCAGCCAGTATCGGCTACACGCTGTTCCCGCAGGCAGAGGATCTGGACGGCGACCAGCTCCTGCGCCAGGCCGACCAGGCCATGTATCAGGCCAAGCACCGGGGCCGCAATCGCTATGTCCGATTCTCTGATCCATCTTCCTGATAGCAGCTGTTGAACCACTCTATTCCGAGCTGTCCGCGGCTGTCAGCGTTCTCAGGCGAGGAATTTCCTGACATCAATCTTGTAGGTTTCCGGATCAACGGCTCGCAGAATCCGGTCCTGTGTGCCCGGTTTCGCGAGATCGAGGGTATCTACTGTGATCGGCATGCGGAATTTGGTGTGGTACATAACGCGCACAGTCGGCAGCCTCTGGTCACTTTCATTGGCTTCAACCACGACGCCAAGGCGACCACTTTCCAGAAGCACCAGCGAACCCACCGGGTAAAGGCCCAGGCACCGGATAAACTGTTTGACCAGACTGGGATCGAGGTGAGTGCCGCTCCACTCCAGAAGCTTCTTCAGACCCTGTGTTGGTGTCATGCCCTTGTGATAGACCCGGTCTGCGGTGATGGCATCGTATACATCGCTGATCGCCACCATGCGACCGTATTCCGAGATCTCATCACCCTTCAGACCCTCTGGATAGCCTGTGCCGTCGAGGCGTTCGTGGTGCTGGGCCGCCGTGATGACGGTGAGCTCGCCAATGCCCTCTGTGGTAGCCAGAATGTCCCGTGAATGGCGGGCGTGGAGTTTCATCACTTCAAACTCCTCCGGGGTCAGGCGTCCGGGCTTGTGCAGTATCTCGTCGGGTGTGAGGATTTTGCCCAGGTCGTGGAGCAGGGCGCCAACGATAGTCTGGTGCAGAACGTCAGACGACAGGCCCCGGTAATTCCCGAAAAGTGACATCAGGACACTCAGGTTGACCGAGTGTTCCAGCAGATAATTGTCTTTTTCCCGGATTCGTCCCAGACAGCTCAGGGCGTTGGCATTTCGGAGCACTGAATGCTGTAGTTCGTCCGCCAACTGATGGATGGGGGCCACATCAATGGCGCCGCCAACCTTGGCGTGGTTCATGAACTCGCCCACCAGCCCCTGGGCCTGACTATGGATCTGCTGGGCAATCACGATTTCTTCCGCAAGCGGAACATGGGGCCGCAAGCCCGGCGTCAGTTCACCCGCCTTTTGCAGGGCCGACTCATTCCGGCGATCCACCTCGGCGGCGGTTTCCGAGTCCTGGGTATCGAGCCCCTTCGAGGCATCGATATAGACGAACTCCACGCCCATACGGCGGATTTTCTCGATGGTTTCCTCTTTTTTGATAACACCTCGCTTGCGCTGGGTGTTGTGGGGAATCCAGTCGTTGTTCAGGTCGGTTATGTACATGCCGACCTTGAGTGCGGAAATGGGGACGCGCTTGATCATTCGCTGGAGAAAAACGTCCTCAGGCTGTTGTGATACGTCTTGCCAATCACTTCGTCCAGAGGCAGTTCTTTCACCTCTGCGATTTTCTCGGCCACAAACGGCAGGTAGAACGGTGCGTTTTCCTTGCCGCGGTAGGGTACCGGGGTAAGGAAGGGGGAATCGGTTTCCAGAAGGATCTGGTCAATCGGAGCCATACGCACGATGTCGCGTACATTCTCGGCCTTGTTGAATGTCGTGATGCCGTTAAAGCCCAGGCACCAACCCTGATCCAGGGCATACCGGGCAAGTCCCGGGCCGGACGTGAAACTGTGGATTACGCCCCGGCGTTTGAGGGTGGCCTCAAACTCGCCCAGGATCTCGATGGTATCCTCGTCGGCTTCCCGGCTATGAATCACCACGGGTCTGTCTGTGTCACAGGCGATCTGGAGCTGGCGCCGGAACACCTCGCGCTGCACGCCCCGGTCGGCGTTGTCGTAAAAATAGTCCAGGCCGATTTCACCCACGGCAACGATCTTCTCATCCCGGGCGTGGGCACGGATTTCGGCTTCTACGTCATCAGAATAGCTTTCAGCATCGTGGGGGTGGATCCCCTGAGTACCATAAACCCAAGGCGCCATCTGGCTGAGTTCGCGTACCCTGGCAAGGTTGTCCGGGGACACCGCAATGGTGATCACTTTCTCGATATTGACCCCTTTTGCCTGCTCCAGGGTTTCCTCGAGCGGACGGTCCTTGAGGTAATCCAGGTGACAGTGGGTTTCGATGATCGGGTGATCGAATACGGGAATCTCGCGACGTTTTTTACTCATTGCCGGGTACTACACTCCATCGCAACCTGCGTCCAGGCTGCTATTCTGTGAATTCAAGCTCACAAGTTTACCAGTTTGTACGATTGTTGACCTGTATTACATTCATAGGGACTTGCACGGAGCATTGGATGAAATTGTCGGCGTTTGCCAGTTCTTTTCTCTACGACCCTGGAAAACCCAGATTCCGGGATTACCCGACTTTTCTGGATGGCGATGACGCCACCCTGCCAGGGTTGGAAGCCAGTCTGGATCAGATCGGTGAATACCAGCGCCGGCTCTGGGCCAACCAGTCCAGGGCGGTTCTATTGGTTGCCCACGGCCCGGACACCAGTGGAAAAGACAGCCTGATCCGTACTCTGGCAACCTACGCCGACCCCGCTGGTTTCCATGCCTGGTCGTTCAGCCGGCCCAGGGGGACCGAAACCCGCCATGACTTTCTCTGGAGGGTAACGCCGTTTCTGCCCGGATTTGGCCAGATGGTCGCTTTCAACCGCAGCCATCATGAAGCGGTGATCGCCGAGCGGGTTTGGCCGGTCCACGCGCCTGAAAGCTACAACTGGCAAAACCGTTACCGCTCCATCCGGAACTTCGAGAATCATCTGGTGGAAGAGGGCACCACGGTGATCAAGATCTGGCTCAACCTGTCTGAGGATGAGCATCGCCAGAGGCTTCTCAAGCGTCTGGACAAGCCGCGCAAGCGCTGGAAGTTTGATCGGTCCGATATCGATGGCTGGGAAAAACGCAGGGAGTACGAAGCGTTTGCCGAGGAAGCCATTGCCGCGACCCATACAGAGCAGGCACCCTGGTTTATCGTGCCGGGCGATCGGAAGCCCCAGGCGCGCCCGATTGTCGCAGCCATACTGGCTGAGCAATTGCAGAAACTGGCGCCGGAATATCCGAAAGAAGATGAAAGCGTTTTAAAAGAGTACCGGCGTCTTCTGGCGAAGACCGGCGTGGAGTAAACATGAGGGAGGAATGCATGCACATTGCTGTTGTTGGTGGCGGCGTGGTGGGAATGACCACCGCCTATGAACTGAATCGCCGGGGCCACCAGGTGACTGTGCTGGAACGTCATTCAATGGCCGGCAACGAGACCAGCAAGGCCAACGCGGCCCAGCGATCCTATGGGGTGGTGTACCCCTGGGCCGATCCCGCGATTGTATTCAAGGCCATCCCCTGGATCCTCAAGCAGGATGGCCCCCTGAAGCTACGCTTTCCGCCGTCTGTGGAAACACTCAAGTTCATGTTCGCCACGCTCCGTTACGCCTGGTCGCCAGGGCTGTTCGGGTTGAATCGCCGCGCCATGTTGCGCCTCGGTATCCACAGCCGGGAGCGATTCATGGCGCTTGAGAAGGAGCTTGATCTGTCCTTCGATGGCGACCACCAGGGTCTGCTGCACCTGGCGAGCACACCGGAAGCGCTGGAAGGCTACCGGACGACCCATGAATTGCTGAACGAACTGGGCATCCCTTCCCGTTTGCTCACACCCGAACAGGTGCGCGACGCCGAGCCCGGCATGGTTGGCAATGGTCCGCTTTATGGCGCCCTGAGCTATGACACCGACGGAACCGGCGATTGCCACAAATTTTCCCGGGAACTCGCTAAAGTCTGCGAGGCAAAGGGGATAGTGGTTCGTTACAACGTGGAAGCGGAAAAGCTGATTGCCGATGACCAGAGGGTCAGCGCAATTTCAGTCAGAAACAGCGATGGAGTCATGGAAGCCCTGGAAGTGGATGCCGTGGTGATCAGCGCCGGCTGCTGGTCCAACCACCTGGTTCAGCCCCTGGGCCTCGAACTGCCCATCTATCCGGTAAAAGGTTACAGCCTGACGGTCCCCATGAAGGACCCGGAACGAGGCCCCGCTTCCACCATTCACGATGACAACTACAAAGTGGTTTCTACTCGTCTGGGCAATCGATTACGCGCCACAGGGTTTGTCGAGCTAGCGGATTTCAACAGAGACATTCCGGAGGCGAGGCTGGCCACGATCCGAAAATCGGTGGAGTCCCGGTTCCCCGGCTGCGCCGATCTCGACGCCGCGGAAACCTGGACCGGCTTCCGCCCCATGACCCCGGATGGCCCTGCGATTATCGGCCGCGGTCCCCGAGACAACCTCTACCTCAACACTGGCCACGGCACCTTCGGCTGGACCCTGTCCGCGGGCAGTGCCGATGTCATCGCCCAGGTAATCGAAGGCGAGGAGCCGTCCGTTTGCCTGGATGCCTTCCGCCCAGGAAGATTCCAGGAGTAGGCTCAATACCCCGGTGCGCGCAAAAGGCCCGAGAGCAGGGCGGATAGCCCCTCCCGGGATCGTCGAAAACATGGATGTTTTCGTCGAGCGTACATGGACGTATTCACAGCGTATCCCGGGAGGGGCTATCCGTCCTGCTCCGCCTCGGAATTCGAGCGCGACTGAGATCTGCAATCCACAGCGCGCTCAATGTTCGAACACAGCGTATGAACAAACCCGATATCCCGATCAGACAACAAGGGCAAACGCTCGAAAACCCACTGGGACAGTTTTCCCTCAGGCGGTGTGTCCAGTTCCGGTAGCAAGGTTTCGAGTCGTCCACGAAGCGCGCCAAGACGATGTTCACCTGCGGGCTCAATCTGGCTCTCCGTAGCTACCGATAGCCCGGACATTTCCCAGGCATAGAGCATCACCGACTGGGCAAGGTTCAGGGAGGGGTAGGTGACCTTCATGGGGATGCCGGTTAACAGATCGCAGAGAGCCAGCTCTTCATTGGACAGCCCGCGATCTTCCCGGCCAAACACCAGTGCTGCGGTTGCCACGGACGCACCCTTCGTGGCCAGAACCTTCCGCAGATCTGAGGGGCCGTGCCAATCCTGGCGCTGATGCCGGGTCTTGGCGGAGGTCCCCATCAGCAGGTCTACGGAGTTTCTTACCGCAGCCAGATCGGGGAAAATGCGCGCATTGTCCAGGATATGGTCGCTGCCATGGGCCAGCCAGTGGGCTTCCGGGCGGGTGTGCAGGTCGGAATTGACCAGCCAGAGCTCGCCGAAGCCCATCGTGCACAGGGCGCGGGCGGCCGCACCGACATTTTCCGGAACCTTGGGTTCAACAAGTACAAAGGCCAGTTGCATGACGTTACCTCCGGCGGCGAGTTTACACCACGGCGCGGAATCTTTTTACCAGCATTGGCAGCAGCTGAACGACTGGCTGGTACAGCATTCCGAGTTCTGGCAACCGGCGCCGTTCATGACGCCGGAGCCTGCCTGGGCGCGTCGTTATCCGGAACTGGGCACCATGCTGGCGGAACTAACCGATGGGGAATGCCAGCAACTGGATGGCAGCCCGGTTGAGTTGGCGGCTCGGGTTGCCTCATGGTTGCCGTCCCTCGACCGTTACGCCGACATGGTTCAACTGCCGGAGCTGTTATCGGCACCCGAAAAGGCATCAGAGGCGACTCTCCCGGAAATCCGGGCCACGGATATGCCCGGTCGGAAACGCCTGCAGTCGGGCGCCTTTACGGCGGCACTGATACCGCTGGAACACCCCGCCCTGGACTGGTGTTGTGGTAAGGGCCATCTGTCCCGGACACTGGCGCCGTTTTGCCCCGGTGAGATACAGGGTTTTGAGTGGAATCCGGAGCTGGTGCGCGATGGCAACCGACTGGCACAACAGTTCGGAGATCCAGTGTCGATCCGCTGGCAGGATGTCATGGCGGAGGAGTTGTCGCTTCCCAGCCGTCACCACGGTGTTGCACTGCATGCTTGTGGCGATCTGCACCGACAGTTGCTGAAGCGAGGCAGTGAATCCGGGTTGCCAAGATTGAGCGTCTCGCCCTGCTGCTACCACCTCACCGAGATGGAACACTACCGGCCGCTTTCAAAGCGGGCGGCGGATCACCAAAAAGCGCTGCAGCCGAGCCGTAACGATCTTCGGCTTGCGGTTCAGGAAACCGTGACGGCACCGGCCCGGGTGAGGGAACAGACCCGTCTTGTCAGCCAGTGGCGCCTGGGATTTGATGGTCTGCAGCGGCAACTTCGTGGGTGTGATGAGTATCTGCCGGTTCCTTCGAATCCGCCCCGCCTTTTGAACGAAGGCTTTCCCGCCTTTTGCCGTTGGGCGGCGGCAAAAAAACAGCTCCGATTACCCGATACGGTGGACTTTGATCACTGGCAGGCGTTTGGCGTGCAACGGCTGGCCGAGGTTCGCCGCCATGAGCTGGTCAGGCATCTGTTCCGGCGTCCTCTGGAGCTCTGGATGGTGTTGGATTACGCGCTCTTTCTGGAAGAGCAGGGGTACAGGGTCAGGCTGGGGCATTTCTGCGACCGTTCACTGACACCCCGCAACCTGCTGCTTGATGCGGTCAGGGTTTCCGGTACTCAACCCGTTCAACACAGCCATCCCTGAAATACACATAGGTCAGCTCATAGAGCGCGCCATAATAGCGGGTCTGGTAGATCCAGACTTCCTGGGGGCTGGTGTAGGTTTCAGGAGGGTTACCAAAAGCACGGCGCACGTTGTCCCGGGTCATGCCTCGCACCACCTGCTCACGAACCAGATAACGACGCAAATCGGTGGAGTTGATAAAACGGCATGTGCCGGCCTCTTTTTCTTGTTCTGACTCTTCGGTCTGTTCTTCTGGATCAGGGGACTCCTGCACCGGGAGGTTCTGATTGAAACTGCCGCCAATGCGGTTATCCCGTAGCTCAAGCGATTCAGCATCCTCGCCGCAGGGCTGGTCCGAGAACACCGTATTGCCGTCTTTTTCGCAGCGAAAAACCTGAGCCTGAGCCGGCACGGCCAGAACAGAGAGGGCGAGCATCAGTGCCATGGCTCTCAGCATCGGTTCCTCGCATTTTTGCAGAAACAAAAAAGGCGCCCGAAGGCGCCTTTTCAAACCACTCAGGTAAAAACCTTCAATTAACGGCGAACCTGAATGCGCGCTTCAACCCGGCGGTTGGCAGCTCGGCCGTCCGCTGTGTTGTTGGACGCGATCGGCTGCTCCTCACCGTAACCTACGGCTTCCACTCGTGCCGGATCAACACCCAGAGGCCCGGTCAGACGACCGGCAACTGCTTCAGCGCGACGCTGGGACAGGAACTGGTTGTAGTCCGCGTCACCGCGGCTGTCAGAGTGACCGGCAATTTCCACGATGGTTTCCGGATTTTCTTTCATGAAGTCAGCGACTCGACTGATTTCACTGTCATAGGCGTTCCCAATCACCGAGCTGTTGGTCGGGAAATTCACTTCGATAGTGAACGTCTGGATGGTCTCAACGACACCTTCACAGCCGGTTTCGTCGACCTCAGCACCCGCAGTTGTGTCTGGGCAAAGATCCTGACTATTCACAACGCCGTCATTATCGCTGTCCAGCTCACAGCCACGGCTGTTTACTTCCGCACCGCGCGGTGTGTCTGGGCACTGGTCACGACTGTCGGCCACGCCGTCTCGATCCGAATCCGGTTCGCAGCCATTGCTGTCAACGGTTGCGCCTGCCGGGGTGCCGGGGCACTGGTCCCGGGAATCGGGAACGCCGTCGCCATCAGCATCTGACGGACGCGCAGGCGCCGGGGAGGCTTGTGCCACGGTGCGGGTAAAAGCAAAACTGATGCCCAGAGAGACCTGAGTGTCGAAGGTGCTTTCATCAATGCCGTGGAATTCACGGAGGTCACCGCGCAGTGATACGGCGTCGCTGATGTTGTAGCGGAAGCCGGTACCCACGTTCACTCGGGTTTCGTCATGGTTGCTGCCCGCGGTGCGAACGCCACTGTTGTCCGAACCAAAGTCTGCATGGCCTGCGCCCAGAGAAACGTATGGGTTCCAGGCTTCGTCCGGCCCTGCAAAGTAATACGTACCGTCAACCCGAACTTCATCAAATTCCGATTCGCCCGGCACGTATTTGCGGTCTGCATCGGCACGTGAGTAAAGCGCCTCCACCGACCAGTGGGGACGGAAGCGGTATTCCACACCAACGCCGAAGGTGCCGGTTTCGCTCAGATCGCGCTTGTCGTCAAACAGCTGAAAACCTGCAAACGGGTTGATGTAAACGGTTTCCTGACGATCGGCCATGGCCGGGGTTGCCAGGGTAGCGGCCAGTACAGCCGCGGAAATCGGACGCATGACGTTCATGCAGAACCTCCTGTTCGTTATCGTTGTGGTACCGCACTTTCTCATGAAAAGTACTTGTATACCCGGAATTTAGGCCAGTAGGCCAAAAAAAACAAAAAAATGATACGGATTGTTACGTCCGCAATTGTACCCAGCTGACCTTTACGACCCCGAGGTCGTTTCAGGCCAGAGCGGAAAAATACAGATGCGCGCTCTTTTTACTGAAGTTAAGCACCTCGCCGTTGTCGAAATGTACCTCGAAAGAATTCTCATCTTCGGCGACCACCGAGCCAGGACCAAAGATCGCGTGGCCAAGACGTTTTTGATGCCAGAGTGGTTCCGTTGAGTTTTCGAATGTTGCCGCCTGGCCCTCAAGGGTGACGCTCTCCCGGTCGGCGTAACGCTGGCTGACCGGTGTCAGGGGGGCAGTTAACCGAATGGTTGATGTTTCTGCCGGAGATCGATCATCCAGCCAGCGACCGAACTCCTCGGCAAGTTCAAAACAGCACTCTTCCACGAAACGGCTTGGGCCCAGATCGCCGTCCAGGTGCGGTTGCTTGCTGGCCGGTCGGGTGATCAGGTGCAGCTGCTGGCGTGTGCGTGTCATGGCCACATACAGCAGCCGTCGCTCGCTTTCCAGAAATGCTCTGGCATTGTCCTGGGGGCGGGGGCTGTACGGCAGGTATTTCTCCTGTAGTCCGGGAATGATAACTGTTGGCCATTCCAGACCCTTGGTGCGGTGAATCGTTGAGAGCAGCACCCCACCCTGCTGTTTTTCTCCCGCCTGTTGTTTGAGGGTTTTCAGGTGTTCCAAGGCGCCTTCAGCTGTGACATCAAGGCTTTTAAGGTACTGCCGGAATCCTTGTATCGTATCGATCCGTTCCTCGGCACTCTCATGCGTCAGCGCCAGGCTGCGGATGCCCTCGTAAAGATCAGTGTGCTCGGCATAGACGCTGATCAGTCCTGCAACCGGACCTCCGTAGCTGCGCAGTTGGGCAAGCACTTCGCCGAGTTTCCGGAGCTTGCGGGCGGCCATGGGCGCCAGCGCGTCGAAGTCCATCGCCAGCAGACGCTCGTGCCAGCCACTGGAAAATCCTGCCAGGAAACGCGCCAACTGCTCCAGCTCCGGCTCTTTCAGACCCACATGAGGAAAGCGCAACAACTGCCGTGCCAGCTCCAGGCGATCCTCGTCCGGCAGGTTTTCCAGTTTCCCGGTCACCACCATCAGAAGGGCAGTGATCGCCTGAACTTCCCGGCTGAACAGCGCGCCCTTGCCGGCATCAATCCGGTAGGGAATCTGACGAGCCAGCAACTTCAGCTCGATAGGGACACTCTGACTCCAGACCCGGAACAGTATGGCCGTGCCTGCCAGAGCCGGTTCCGGTTGGCCCTGAAGAATTTGAAGCACGGCATCGGCATCGCTTTCCGACCGATGCAGGGTGATCTCCGTGCCGGGTGTGGAAGCGTGGGAATGGCAAAGCACATCCTTGCGACCGGTGTTGTGGCAGATCAGATGGTTGGCGAGCAAAGCGACGCGATGGCCGTACCGGAAGGTATAGCTGAGCGTCTGCTCCAGCGGGCTTTCGAACTCATCGCTGAACCGCTTGAGAATAAACTCGGGCTTTGCGCCCCGGAACTCGTAGATCGTCTGGTCCGGGTCGCCAACAACCGTCACCCGGGCCCGGTCTCCAGCCACGTAGCGCAGCAGCAGGTGCTGGATTTCATTGGTGTCCTGGTACTCATCCACCAGAATCAGATCCATCTTGTTGCCCACCAGCCGCTGCAACGGCGGATTCTGGTGAATCGCCATCACCGGCTCGTACAGCATGTCGGCATAACTGATCCGGCCCTGGCTTTTACGCCACTGCTCGAAGCTGTGGAACAGATCAATGAGGTACTTGTGCTTGTCCGAATACCCCAACTCCTCAAACACGATCTCCGCAGGTGACAGCGTTGTCTTTACCAGATCAATAAACCCCGTCGCCGTCTCGACAAAATCCTTCTTGTTGCGCCGTATCTCATCCGCCAGATCCTCCGGCGCCAGCCGCCGGGTTAACTGCCAGGCCTGAAAACTGATCTCCTGCTCGGTCAGAATCTTGTCTGAAAACCCCGGCAGATAGCCCTCCCGCACAAACCGTTTGTACAGCCGCAAGCCCATGGCGTGATAGGTCCGGATCTCCGGCAACGCCAGCCCACTCTGAGCACACACCTCCTGCAGCTTGCGCTCGAAATCCACCCGGGCGCTGCGGTTGAACATCAACACCAGCACCCGGTCCGGATCATGCCCCTGTTCCAGCAGATACCGAATCCGCCACGCCAGCGTCGACGTCTTGCCACTGCCAGCCACGGCGGTAATCACCGAATGCTCATAGCCCGCGGTGATAATCGCCCGCTGCTCATCGGTGAGGAAATCCGGAAGGTTGGTGGTCTCAGGAATTTGGGGTTCGGTCGGCATGGCCGGTATTGTAACGGCCTGCTGGTAGAGCGGATACCGCTCCCGCATAATTGCGATCAAAACATGAGAGCGAAAGGGTCTTAAACATGGAAATGTCCGAATCGGTAAACGTACTTGGCGAAAAACTCGAAACCTGCGGCAAAGACCCGATCACCGGCTTTTACCGCGATGGCTGCTGCAACGTCGGCCCGGATGATTTTGGCCTGCACGCCGTCTGCGCCGTGGTAACCGACGAATTCCTCGAATTCTCCAAAGCCCAGGGCAACGACCTCAGCACCCCCAGGCCTGAATTCGGCTTCGAAGGCCTGAAAGCGGGCGATAGCTGGTGCCTGTGTGCCGGCCGGTGGCAGGAAGCCTTTGAAGCCGGCTGTGCCCCCAGGGTCCGACTGCGGGCTACCCATCGGGCTGCCCTTGAAAAATGCGCCCTGGACGACCTCAAGTCTCATGGTGCCGACCTTAGCTGATGAGCCATTCCGGATCCGATGCCAAAGCGGATCCGTCCGCATGGCGTGCCCTGCAGGACAGCCTCACCGCCAACGGTGAACGCCGACTGGTTCTGCTTGAGGGTGATCGGGAACAGAACCTCAGGTGGCTTTCCGGTCTGTTACCCGGGTTGGAAATACAGAGCGGCCTATGGACGGGACCAGCGGATCATAGCCCCGATACCCGGCTGACCCGGGTCACGCCTCCCGGGGCTCGAAAGTGGCTCGGGTGTGAAGTCTCGCTTATCGTCTGGGATGGCTGGCACGGCAATCCTCCGGATGCCTTTGCCGCGCTCTCGGGTGCGCTCACCGCTGGTGGCCTGCTGTTCTGGCTGATGCCGCCGCTGGCAGAGTGGTCCCGCTTTGCGGATCCCGATTACTCGAGAACCGGTCTGGAGCATGGTCCGAACCATCCGTTTGCTGCCCGCATGGCCGACCTGCTTGCCGACGATGATGCGGTCATCCGGGTGTCGCCCGACCGTCCGGAATCACGGCCGCCGGTTCCACCCCTGCCTGAGAAACGCTTTCGAATCGCCGCCACCCGGGATCAGGAACAATTGGTTCAGCGCCTCGTCCGTTTTGGCCTGGGCCGACGGCGCCGGCCGCTGGTAGTGACGGCGGACCGGGGCCGTGGCAAATCTGCGGCGATGGGCATGGCTGCAGCCGAATTGTTGCGCCAAGGCAGGCAGGACATCGTGGTTACCGCGCCCTCGGAGCAGAATGTGGAGACCCTCTTTCGCCACGCCCGTGAGTCTCTCGGGGACGAATTGGCCGAAGCCAGCCCGGGGATACTCGCCTCCCGAACCGGTGGCCGCCTGAGGTTTATGCCGGTGCGTGACTTGCTGGCTTTGCGGCCGGAAGCCGAAGTGGTCCTGGTGGATGAGGCAGCAGCGATTCCGGCGCCGCTGCTGAAATCGGTTCTGCTCGGCTGGCCGAGAGTGGCGTTCGCCACCACGGTTCATGGTTACGAAGGGGCTGGCCGGGGCTTTGCCATTCGTTTTCGACAGGTCCTTGATCAATCAACGCCCCAGTGGCAGTCGGTAACGTTGAGCGAGCCGGTACGCTGGTCCATGAACGATCCGCTGGAAGCCCTGATTAGCCGACTCTTTTTGCTGGAGGCCGACGGTGGTCGCTTGCCCGGTAAAACTGAATACAGCGCCGGCGAGTTGGTCATCGAACCCTGGGAGCCGGCAACGGCAAGTGACGAAGCTCTGTCCCGTGCCTTTGGGTTGCTGGTGGATGCCCATTACCGGACCAGCCCCGCTGATCTGAGGCAGTGGCTGGATGACCCGGCCGCCCGTAGCTGGCGCGCGCGAATTGGCGATCAGACGGTTGGTGTGCTCTGGTGCGCGCTCGAAGGTGGCCTTCCGGATGAGCTGGCACAGCAGGTCAGTCTGGGTACCCGGCGAATACGGGGCCATCTGCTGCCGCAATCGTTGGCCAGCCACAGCGGCTATCCCGAGGCCGCGGTCCTGCGGGGTCTGAGGGTTGTCCGCATTGCAGTATCAGACGAGGTCAGACGCGCGGGCATTGGCCAAAGCATGGTGCAGGCTGCCAGGGCGTATGCCGCCGAGCAGGATGTTGATTACCTCGGAACCAGCTTCGGTGGCAGCGCTGACCTGCTCGCGTTTTGGCAGACCTGCGGTCTGCATGTGGTCAGGGTTGGCTTGCAGCAGGAAGCATCCAGTGGCGAATACCCACTGCAGATGGTGGCCGGCTTTTCGCAGGCTGGTCGCGATCTGGAAGGGCGCATCCGCAACCGCCTGGCCGATCATTGGCTTACTCTCTTGCCCGGCAACTGGCAGGGGCTGGAGCCAACATTGCTGGCCGGGATAACCGCCGATCTGCCCACCGGGCCGACGCTGGACAAGGATGATTTGCGGGATCTCCGCAATTTCGCCAATGGGCATCGTGGCTTTCAGGTTACTGTCCCGGTATTGCGGAAGCTGAGTCAGGTGCCGGGGATCATGGCGTGGCTGAAAAGCCATGAGGCGCTTGCGGTCTGGTGCCAGGGTGTTCTTCAGGGGCGGCCCTGGTCCGCGCTGCAGGCGGACAGGCTTTGCCTGGGCCAGAGAGAAGGCGAAGATCGTCTGCGACAGGTGGTGCGTGATCTTTTGAAGGATGGCCCGGGTTTGTGACTCGCTCGATTTAATTTCCGCCGGTGTCTGCCCAGAATGGGCTCTCGTATCCTTTCAACGAGATCCACAGAGACTGTTTGTTATGGCCAAGGGAACCGGCGCCTTCCGTTTTTTGCTGATATTACTTCCGCTTGTTGTTTTCCTGTCCGCCTGCGCCTCCCCGAACCAACCGGTTGCTCTGAGCCCCGAGGCCCTGGCCGAGGCGGATGCAATGCTGGTTTCAGCCGCCGGGAATGGTGAAAAGCGGCGCGTGCAGCTGTTGTTGTCGGCCGGCGCCGATGTGAACACCAGTGACCAGTACGGGTATACCCCCGTGATGCGGGCGGCGGAAAACGGCCATCTGTCGGTGGTGAAGGTATTGGTGGCAGCCGGTGCCAACGTCAACGTGAGTCAGGGGGGCGAATCCCTGCTGATGAAAATCGTGGCCAACGGGGATTTGCTGACGGCGGAGAGGCTGGTGGCGGCCGGAGCCGACGTCAATTACGAGGCGAGCGATGGCCAAACGGCACTGGACGTTGCCCGCGCCACCAACAATCGGGATCTGGAAATGTTGCTGGTGCAGGCGGGCGCCGAGTTCTAGCGCCGACCGGCTTACTCCAGGCCCATCGGATCCGTCTCGTCATCCCACTCCGGGGTGAAATGAGCCGCAACCACGTCTTCCGGCACATCGGCCACGCTCGGGTAACTCCATTTTGGCTGACGGTCCTTGTCGATAGCCAGAGCCCGGATTCCCTCTGCCAGATCGGGACGCCGGATGCATTCCGAGACCATGGCCAGTTCCATCCGGAAAATATCCTTCAGGGACATCTGCTGGGCTTTTTTCAACTGCGTCCACACCAGCCACGCCGACACCGGACATCCGGTTCTCAGTGTGTTCATGCACGCATGCCACCAGTCGCAGTCCACTTCGGCTGTCAGCAATTGATCGACAATCTCAGGCAGTTCATCACCGGCGCTCAGCCGGGCAATCCGCTGTTCGTGCGTAGCAAGATTGCTGGGTGGAAGAGCCCGGTAATCCGGTGTCTGGATCTGATTGAGTAAGCGGAACAGGCGGTTGTCATCGGCAGCGGTCTGCCCGGTCCAGCGCTCTGACGCCAGGCGGTCGAGCAAACGTTCCCGGTCTTCCTGGAGAATGGCCATATCCGCGAGGCCAACCCGAAGGGTATCGCTTACGTTCAGGCGGGCGCCGGTCAAACCCATGAACAAACCCAGCCGGCCGGGCAGTCGATTCAGAAACCAGCTGGCGCCCACGTCGGGAAACAGACCGATGGCGATCTCGGGCATGGCCAGGGTGACATCCGGCGTCACCAGCCGATACCGGCAGCCGGCAAACACGCCAAGTCCACCACCCATCACCACGCCGTGGGCAATGCCAAGCACAGGTTTCGGAAAGCGGTGAATGCTGTAATCCATCCGGTATTCGCGGTTGAAAACCCGTGCCGGTTTGTCCCGGTCCTCGGACGTGAGCATGGTATCGTAAAGTTCCCGGATATCACCGCCGGCGCAGAAGGCTCTCTCGCCCGCCCCCTGGATCACCACGATGCAGATCCGGTCGTTGTCGGCCCAGCGGTCAAGGATTTCCTGGGTCTGCTCGATCATGCGCTCGGTCAGTGCGTTGAGCGTGCCTGGGGAGTTCAGCGTCAGGACACCAATGTGGCCTTCCTGACAGGCAAGTTCCTGGGCCTCTACAGACATTGAGGTTATCTCCGGAGAATTAAATCAATCTTGGATACGGAATCGAACGTACTTTCACCATAATAGCCAGAACAGAAAAGAGGACGAACGTCGAAAGGAGGTCCTTGACCTATCGCATTTGAGGTTCCCCGGCTCTGTGCTATAAGTGCTAGTAAGTTTACTGTCCGGCTTCCGAACCGGCCTGAATATCTTGAAAACGATGATGAGAGGGTAAAGACAATGAATCTGAAACACTACGCTGTTGCGGGTATTTTTGCGCTTGGCGCTGCTGTGCCTGCTGTAGTTTCTGCTGGCGATCCTGAAGCCGGTAAGGCCAAGGCGGCTGTTTGTGCTGCTTGCCATGGCCAGAACGGTATCGCGCAGATTCCGACCTATCCGAACCTGGCGGGCCAGAACGAGCAATACCTGGTGTCTTCTCTCAAGGCCTACAAGAACAAGCAGCGCTCTGGTGGTCAGGCCGCAATCATGCAGGGTCAGGCTACCGGGTTGAGCGACGAGGATATCGCTAACCTGGCAGCTTACTATGCCAGTCTGCCTGCAGACGGCGGCAAGTAACGGCCCGCTTTGTCAGCGAGGCGGCTCAGGCCGCTCCGCTGACGATGCGATAGCTCGGCCTGTAGGCGGATGACCCCGGAAGCTTCATGCGGTTCTGCGCCACAAACTGCTCCAGCATTGCTTCCAGTGGTTTGATCAGGCTCGGGTCGCCCGCAATTTCGAACGGCCCTTTCTCCTCGACCTGTCGAATACCGCCTTCTTTCACATTGCCGGCAACAATGCCACTGAATGCCTTGCGCAGGTTTGCGGCAATCAGGTGCACGGGCTGGTCCCTGTGAAGCTCAAGCGCCCGCATGTTGTCGTGATTGGGCTCGAACGGTAACTGGAATACCGGGTCAATCTTCAGCATCCAGTTGAAGTAGTAGGCATCCTGCATGGCGCGCCGGAAAGTCTCGACCTCCTTCATACCCTTTTTCATGGTTTGGGCCACGCGCACCGGATCGTCAATAATGATCTCGTATTTGCTGGCGGCTTCGTCCCCCAGCGCATTCCGGATGAACTTGTCGATCATCTCGAAATATTCGGCGTTCTCCTGCTGGCCGGTAAATACCACCGGGAAGGGCAGATCGACGTTGTCCGGATGGAGCAGGATGCCCAGCAGGTAGAGAATTTCCTCGGCGGTACCGACACCGCCCGGGAACACAATGACACCGTGGCCGCAGCGAACGAAAGCTTCCAGGCGTTTTTCAATGTCCGGCATGATAACCAGCTCATTGACAATGGGGTTGGGGGCCTCCGCGCCGATAATGCCGGGCTCGGTAATACCGATATAGCGGCCGTTTTTAACCCGCTGCTTGGCATGGCCAATGGTGGCGCCCTTCATGGGGCCCTTCATGGCACCGGGGCCGCACCCGGTGCAGATGCTGAGGGCTCTGAGGCCCAGCTGATGACCGACATCCTTGCTGTACTGGTATTCATCATGCCCGATGGAATGGCCACCCCAACAGACGACCAGATCCGGTTGCCGCCCGGCCTGAAGCACCCGGGCATTGCGCAGGATGTGAAAGACATAGTTGGTCAGATCCTCGGGATCGTCACGGCGGAAACCTGCGGCCGTCTGCGGGATCGAATACGAATAGATAATGTCCCTCAGAACTGAAAACAGATGCTCACGAATCGCGCGGAGCATCTGGCCATCAACAAACGCGTGGGCGGGCGCATTGATCAGTTCCAGTTTCAGTCCGCGGGGCTGGGGCACCAGCCGGACATCAAAGTCGGCGTGGGATTCCATCAGGGCCTTGCAGTCGTCTGTTTCGATACCGGTATTAAGAACGGCCAGTGCGCATTGACGAAACAGCCTGTAAAGACCGCCCTCGCTGCGGTCCTTCAGCCGATTGACTTCATGATTGGACAGAATCTCAAGACTGCCCTCGGGGGAGACCAGGGCATTGATGGTCATTTCCTGCATTAACGGTGAAGCTCCTGAACGTTGCGGTAATGCCCGATTTTGAGGCACGCAGTCAAAAGGGTAGACTAAGCGCTTTCCATAAAATACGCCACCCGACAAAATTCCGATTTATGAAACTGCTTATTCGTCCCGCTCCGGAAGTTGCTATCAAGAGCAAACCCGTCCGCCGTCAGCAAATGCGTCGTCTGCGGCAGAACATCCGTAAACTGCTGGCACGGCTGGATCCTGAAATCCGCGTTGAGGGCAGTTGGGATCGGGTAGACGTGGCTGTGCCCGACGGGCGTAGCCTGTCCGGGCCTGTCATCGAGGCCCTTCTGCGTATTCCGGGTATCTCCACCATTCAGGAGATCGGGGCATTCCCCCTTGTCAGTCTTGAGGATGTTGCGGAAAAGGCGGTAGCGGCTTTTTCGGAGCGTCTGACTGGCAAGACGTTTGCGGTCAGGGCCCGCCGCCATGGCGAACACACTTTCCGCTCCATTGATCTTGAGCGTACCGTCGGAGCCGCCCTCATGCAGGCATCCGGGGCCCGGGGTGTTGATCTGAAATCACCCGAGGTCGAGGTACGCATTGAGGTGCACGGCGACCAGTTCCATATTGCCCATCGCAGACATCGGGGGCTTGGCGGTTATCCGTTGGGCAGTGTCGAGAATGTGCTGACTCTGATTTCCGGCGGCTACGACTCTTCGGTGGCCGCCTACCTGATGATGCGTCGCGGCCTGCGCAGTCATTTTCTGTTTTTCAACCTGGGAGGCACGGCCCATGAGGTGGGTGTTCGCCAGGTGGTGCACTACCTGTGGGACCGTTATGGCGCCTCTCACAGCGCCAAGTTTATCTCGGTACCCTTCGAGGGCGTGGTTGCCGAAATCATGCGATCGGTGAATCACCGTCACTGGGGGGTGGTTCTGAAACGCCAGATGCTGATGGCGGCTGCCGAGATTGCTCGCAAGAACAACTCAGTGGGCGTGGTAACCGGCGATGCAGTGGCCCAGGTTTCGAGTCAGACTCTGAGCAACCTCAACGTGGTAGACAGGGCCAGTGACGAGGTGGTTCTGCGCCCTTTGGTGTCCATGGACAAGGAATCCATTATCCGCATCGCGCGGGAAATCGGCACGGAATCTTTCGCACGAACCATGCCTGAATACTGCGGAGTGATCTCCCAGAAGCCTGCCACCCGGGCCAAGCTGCACCGGGTGGAAGAAGACGAGGCCCAAATGGACGCCGCGGTTCTGGCAAACGCCATTGAGGCACGTGAGGAAACGCCGGTAAACCGGTTGCTGGAAACCACGGTAACGCCAGAGGAAGTGGAGCTCGTGCAGACACCCTCGGTGGATGATGTGATCATCGACGTGCGTCACCCCTCGGAAGGCGAGCAGTCACCGTTGATGTTGACCAACAACGAGATTCTGCAGATTCCATTCTATGAGCTGAACCAGCAGATACCAGAACTGCCGGCGAACCGGCAATACCTGTTGTACTGCGATCGCGGCACCATGAGCCGCATGCACGCCGGGCATCTGAAGGCCGAAGGGCACGAAAACGTGAAGGTTTACGTGCCCGCAGCCTGAAGCGTCAGCCTGCCAGACCTTTGAAGAACTGCTGGACGTTCTCGCTCAGAGCCTCCAGATCGTAACCGCCTTCCTGCACTACCAGCGTCGGCAGCCCCAGCTGACGCACATGGGTGCTGAGCTTGCAGAACCCTTCGGAAGAGACTGACACCTTGGCCTGTGGATCGTTCTTGTAGATATCGAAGCCGAGGGCCAGGATCAGGGCATCCGGCTGGAAAAGTTTGATGGCCGCCAGGGCTTCATCCAGTTTTGCGAAGAAATCTTCTTCCGTTGAACCATGGGGCATCGGCATGTTGATGTTGTAGCCAAAACCTTCCCCTTCGCCACGTTCGTTCTCAAAGCCGCTGACGACCGGGTAGAAGTTGGTGGTGTCGCCATGGATAGAGATGTACAGCACATCGCTTCGATCGTAGAAAATCTCCTGGATCCCCTGGCCGTGGTGCATGTCAGTATCCAGGATAACAATTTTCGGGAACCGGGCCTTCATATGCTCGGCAGCAATTGCAGCGTTGTTCAGGTAGCAAAAACCACCGGCGGCATCCCGGCGGGCATGGTGCCCCGGCGGACGGCACACGGCGTACGACGTTCTGTCGCCGGCGATCAGTGCATCGGCCGCACCCAGCGCGCTCTGCGCAGACCAGTAGGCGGCATGCCAGGTGTGTTCGCCGATCGGACAGCTGCCATCGGCCTGATAGCGGGCTGCCTCGGCGAGAATGCCAGTCAGGTGATTCGGGGAGCGGACGAAAATATTCGAAATAACCTCATCGCCCCAGTCATCCATCTGCTTCCAGCGCCGATGCGCAGATTCCAGGAAGCGCAGGTAGCCCAGATCGTGAACTTTTGAAATAGGCCCCGCGCCCTGGTCTGCAGGCTGCAACACAGAGATGCCCAGTTCCCTGAGTCCGCCCAGCATTTCACCAGTGCGGGCAGGAATTTCCTGGGGCTGGCGCATTTGTCCCCGGGTAAAGTAGGTCTGTGGAACATGCTCATCCTGTGCGGGATGGAAAAATGCCTTCATTGTTCGGTCTCCTGGGTGTCTGATTCCCCGAGTATAGGCACACTCAGGCGATGATCAAAAGCCTGCCCTTGACTTTACAGGTCGGGATACAACATCCACTATGAAAGACATAAAACACTGACGCAACCAGATTACCTGGACTGCGCCCCACACGGGGCGGAGCCAATCACAGAAGAGGAGTCGAGATGATCGAGTCACCCCTGCTGGAAAAGCTGACCGGCTATATCGGTGGTCGCTGGATTGATAATGAGCATGGCAACACCTTCGATGTTTACAACCCGGCAACGGGCAAGGTGATCGCCCAGGTCGCATCCATGTCGGAAGATGAAGTGAGCGCCGCTATTGCCTCCGGCAAGTCGGCACTGCGGTTGATCAGTCCCTACAGCATCGAGACCCGCCGCAAGTGGCTGGAAGACATCCGGGATGCGCTCAAGGCCAACAAGGAAGAAGTGGGCCGCATCCTCTGCATGGAGCACGGCAAACCGCTGCAGGAGGCCCAGGGTGAAGTAGATTATGCCGCCGGGTTTTTCGACTACTGCTCCAAGCATATTCAGGCACTCGACGCCCACACCATTCCGGAAAAGCCGAAAGACTGTACCTGGACGGTCCACTACCGCCCCATTGGTGTCACCGGCCTGATTACGCCCTGGAACTTCCCCATTGGCATGATCGCCAAGAAGCTGTCTGCGGCCCTGGCGGCCGGCTGTCCGTCGTTGATCAAACCGGCCAGTGAAACCCCGCTGACCATGATTGCCCTGTTCAGCCTGATGGATAAGCACACCGATATTCCGGATGGCATGGTTAACCTGGTGATGGGCAAGGCCAGCGTGATTGGCAAGGCTCTGTGCGAAAGCCCGGATGTTCCCATGCTCAGCTTCACCGGTTCCACCGAAGTGGGCCGTAAGCTGATCGTAGACACCGCGGATCAGGTCAAGAAACTGGCCCTGGAGCTGGGCGGCAACGCGCCGTTCATCGTCTTCGACGACGCCGATCTGGACGCTGCGGCGGACAACCTCATCGCCAATAAATTCCGTGGTGGCGGACAGACCTGCGTCTGTGCCAACCGGATCTTCGTGCATGAGAAAGTGGCCGATGCCTTCGGTGAAAAACTTGCCGAACGCGTTAACAAGATGACCGTCGGTGACGGCATCAATGGCGACGTGGATCTTGGCCCGCTGATCAACCAGGCCGGCTACGACAAGGTCAAACGCCACGTACAGGACGCCCTTGAAAAAGGCGCCACCCTGGTTGCCGGCAAGAAACCGGAAGATCTTGGCAACGACCTGTTCTTCCCGCCCACCGTGGTCCACGGTGTGAACCGGGAGATGTCCTGCTACCAGGAAGAAACCTTCGGCCCGCTGGTACCCATGGCCCTGTTCCGCACGGAAGAGGAAGTCATCGAAGCCGGTAACGACACCGAGTTCGGCCTGGCCTCCTACGTGTTCACCAACGATGCCGAACGCGCCCAGCGTGTGGCTGCCGGCCTTCGCTTCGGCCACTGTGGCTGGAACACCGGCACCGGCCCGACACCGGAAGCGCCGTTTGGTGGCATGAAGGCCTCCGGCATCGGTCGTGAAGGCGGCCTGGAAGGTCTGTTCGAGTTTGTAGAAGCGCAGACTGTACCAAGAGGTTTTTAACAGAGAAGCCATCTCCAAAGCGAGATAAGCGCGGGGGCGGGGCTCTGTTCAGGACTGTCTGTGGCCAAGGATGGCCACAGCCAAGCGCACATGGATGTGCTCGTAGCGTGTCCTGAACAGAGCCCCGCCCTCGTGCGTTCCTCCCTGGATAAGGGCTAACCCAGACCCCAAAGAAATCCCTCTTTTCTCCTGTTATACTCAACAACCTGTTTATTTAACCAGTAGCGAACCGATTCTTTATGGACGTCTCCCACATCATCGATCCGTTGAACGATGCCCAGCGTGAAGCTGTTACCGCTCAGAACGATCACCTTTTGGTTCTGGCCGGCGCAGGAAGTGGCAAAACCCGTGTTCTGGTGCACAGGATCGCCTGGTTGATGACCGTGGATCGGGTGCCGCCCACTGGAATCCTGGCGGTGACCTTCACCAACAAGGCCGCCAAGGAAATGCGTTACCGCATCGAGCAGATGATGGACATTCCGGCCCGCGGCCTTTGGTTCGGCACCTTTCATGGTATCGCGCACCGACTGCTGCGTTCGCACTGGAAAGATGCTGGGCTGCCGGAGAACTTCCAGGTTCTGGACAGCGACGACCAGCTGCGACTGATCAAGCGGGTGATACGGGAAAACCAGATTGATGAGAGCAAGTGGCCACCGAAGCAGGCCCAGTGGTTTATCAGTAGCCAGAAGGACGAGGGGCTGCGGGCGGATCACATCCAGGAGAATCCGGGCGACCATTTCCTGTCGATCATGCTGAAGATCTATCGCCAGTACGAAAAACTCTGCCAGCAGGGTGGTCTGGTGGATTTTGGCGAGTTGTTGCTGCGATCCCATGAACTGTGGCTGCATCGTCCGGAGCTGCTGGCCCATTACCAGAGCCGGTTCCAGCATATCCTGGTGGACGAGTTTCAGGACACCAACACCATTCAATATGCCTGGCTGCAGGTGCTGGCCAGCAATCGCGTGCCAATGACGGTGGTGGGGGACGACGATCAGTCTATCTACGGCTGGCGGGGCGCCAAGGTCGAAAACATCCAGCAGTACCAGCGGGATTTCCCCAATGCCCGGTTGGTGCGTCTGGAGCAGAATTACCGCTCCACCCAGATGATCCTGAAGGCGGCCAACGCGGTGATCGCCAACAACCAGGGCCGGCTGGGCAAGGAGCTCTGGACCGACGGTCCGGAAGGCGAACCGATCAGCCTGTACGCGGCGTTCAACGAGCAGGACGAAGCCAACTACATTGCCGACAGCATTTCTGCCTGGGTGCAGGACGGCAACCTGCGCAGTGAATCCGCGATTCTCTATCGCTCCAACGCCCAGTCCCGGGTGCTGGAAGAATCGCTGATGCGCCAGGGCATTCCTTACCGGGTATACGGTGGCCTGCGATTCTATGATCGTCAGGAAATCCGCAACGCCCTGGCATATCTGCGGTTGGTCCAGTATCGCCGCGACGATGCGGCGTTTGAGCGGGTGGTGAACGTGCCGCCCCGTGGCATTGGCGCCAAGAGCCTGGCGGAGCTTCGGGAATACGCGACCGAGCAGAGTATCTCATTGTGGGAATCCGCCGAGCGTCTGCTGGAAGCCGGGCAGGTTAAAGGCCGGGCCAAAACCGGGCTGCAGTCTTTCATTGCGATCATCGAAGGCCTCTCCGACATGGTGGGCGATGCTTCGTTGCATGGCCTGATGAAGCAGACCATCGAAAACAGCGGGCTGAAGGACTATCACGCCAGCGAAAAAGGTGAGAAAGGCCAGGCCCGGGTGGAGAACCTCGAGGAACTGGTCAATGCGTTGTCTGACTATGAGGTGGAGGACGGCGTGGACGCGCTGTCGGAATTCATTGCTCAGGCGGCTCTGGATGCCGGTGAATCCCAGGCCGAGGACCATGAGGACAGCGTTCAGTTAATGACCCTGCATTCCGCCAAGGGTCTGGAGTTCCCCCTGGTTTTCCTGGCGGGCGTGGAAGAGGGGCTGTTCCCCCACGGCATGTCCCTGGAAGAACCTGGTCGCATGGAAGAGGAGCGCCGCCTGGCCTACGTGGGCATCACCCGGGCCATGAAAAAGCTGGTGCTTACTTACGCCGAATCCCGGCGTTTGTACGGTCAGGAAAAGTTCAATGCGTTGTCGCGGTTTGTCCGGGAGATTCCGGGTGACTGTCTGCTGGAAGTGCGGCTGCGCAACACAGTGACCCGCCCCGCTATGGTGGCGCGTCCGAATGAGAGCATGTTCAGCCAGGATTCGGCCCAGCAATCCGGTTTCAGCCTGGGTCAGCGGGTGCGCCATCCCAAGTTTGGCGAGGGCATCGTGATGAATTCGGAGGGCACCGGGCACCATACTCGGGTGCAGGTGAACTTTGATGAGGGCGCCAAGTGGCTTGTTCTGGCTTATGCGCCTCTCGAGGCCTGCTAATTGTAAGCAGGCCTACATCAGAACTGCGTAAATCACACCCGCCAGAACAATCCGATAGATAACGTACGGCCACATGCCTACCTTGTTGAGCCACTTAAGGAAGAAGTGGATTGCGGTAATGGCCATCAGGAATGAAGTCACCCCGCCAATCAGAAAACCACTCCAGTCGACGATCACATCCGAAGTTGCCACTTCCAGCAGTTTCACGGCTGATGCCAGCACGATGATGGGGATTGCCAACAGGAATGAGAACCTGGAGGCGGTTTCGCGGGTCATGCCCAGGAACAGGCCGGCGGTGATGGTTACGCCGGAACGGGAGGTGCCGGGGACGAGGGCCATGGCCTGGGCGATGCCAACCAGGACGGCGTCTTTCCAGTTCAGTTTGTCGAGGGTGCGCTGACGTTTGGGCAACCAGTCTGCAAGGCCGAGGAGCAGGCCGAAGAACAGGGTGGTGAAGAAGATGACTTCCACCGCCCGCAGTTCGTTGTCGATCATATCCAGCAACGCCAGGCCGGCCAGGCCCGCAGGGATGGTGCCGATGACGAGGTACCAGGCAAGGGCGCCCTGGCCAACGATTTTGCGGCGGCTGACGGAAATCAGTCCGTCCCGGGCAATACCAAAAACATCCCTCCGGAAATAGAGCACAACCGCCAGTAAGGTCCCGACGTGCACCGACAGGTCGAAGCCTACGCCCTGATCGGTCCAGCCGAACAGCGCCGGGGTGAGGATCAGGTGAGCGGAGCTGGAGATGGGCAGGAATTCGGTCAGTCCCTGGAGAAGGCCAAGGAAAAGGGCCTGGAAAACATCCATTGCGTGGATTCCGTCAGATTCGGTGCGTCAGAAATGTGGGCGGGATATTAGCAGGGTGGGGGTGGGCTGAACAGATAGTGCGAGTGAAGCCAGCGCCATGATCCGAAGTCTGGCGCTGGCCTCTGCGGCTTATGCCGGAAACCGGTCCCGGGTGCGATTAGCTATTTTGACCAGCATCAGCATGAGCGGTACTTCCACCAGCACACCAACCACGGTGGCCAGCGCTGCGCCGGATTGCAGGCCGAACAGTGCGATGGCTGCGGCCACGGCCAGTTCGAAGAAGTTGCTGGCACCGATCATGGCGCCAGGCGCTGCGATACAGTGGCGTACTTTCCACAGCCTCGCCCAGCCGTAGGCCAGGAAGAAAATCAGGAAGGTCTGAACAATCAGCGGCACGGCAATCAGCACGATGTGCAGGGGGTTGTTCAGGATTACCTCGCCCTGGAAGGCGAACAGCAGTACCAGAGTGACAATCAGCGCTGCCGGGGTGACCGGGCTGAGCCGCTTCATAAAGACATCGTCGTACCACTGCTGACCGTGGCGCGAAATCAGGGCGCGACGGGTCAGGTAGCCGGCTGTTAGCGGAATCACGATGTACAGGACGACGGACAGCAGCACGGTATCCCAGGGCACCTGGATGTCGGAAATGCCCAGCAGGAAAACAACAATAGGCGCGAAGGCAAACAGCATGATGATGTCGTTAAGCGATACCTGCACCAGAGTGTAGGCGGCATCGCCTTTGGTCAGGAAGCTCCACACGAACACCATGGCGGTGCAGGGCGCCGCACCCAACAGGATCGCCCCGGCCAGGTACTCGCTGGCCAGTCCCGGCGCGATCCATGGCTCGAACACCACCATCAGAAAGAACCAGGCAATGGCAAACATGGTGAAGGGCTTGATCAGCCAGTTGACGATGGTAGTGATCGCCAGGCCTTTCGGTTCTTTCCGTACACCGACCACCGCACTGAAATCAATCTGCGCCATCATCGGGAAAATCATCGCCCAGATCAGAATGGCGATGGGGATGGAGACCTGCGCGTATTCGAAACGGGACAGGGTCTCGGGTACCACTGGTGCGAGCTGACCGAGCGCCACGCCGGCGATGATGGCCAGGGCTACCCATACCGACAGGAACTTGCCGAACAAATCCATGCCGCCGTCGGCGTCTTCAGCCCGGGTTATTTCTGTGTTGGTGCTCATCGTATTTGATGATTCCTTTACTCGTAGGGAGACTGAATCTATTATGCACAAAATTGGATATCCATAAAGCCGAATATATGGGGAAGCAGATATGAAGCGCCGCGTTTTGTTTGTCTGTACCGCCAACAGTGCCCGTTCTCTTATGGCAGAAGCCTTGCTGCGGGACATAGCCGGGGACCGGTTTGAAGTGGCCAGCGCCGGTACCGAGCCAACCGAGCCCCACCCGATGGCATTGCAGGTTCTTGAGGAAGCCGGCGTATCGACGGAAGGGCTTTCTAGCAAGCGGTTGGCAGATTTGCAGGAACAGTATTGGGATTACGTGATTACCCTCTGCGAGAAAGCTTCCAGCGAGTGCGGTGCGGTCTGCCAGCCGGCCCAGCAGATTGCCTGGGATTTTGCCGATCCGGTACCAGCAAACCGCCATTCCACTTTCGCCCTCAGGCTTAAGGAGATCAAAGAGCGAGTCGCCCTGTTCGCACTCATTCATCAGAAAGAAACTGGAGCGAAACCCGCCAGCTATGACCCGGTCACGGTGTTCAAGGCGCTGGCCGACGATTTCCGCCTTGCGGCGCTGTTAATGATCCGCAGCCAGGGGCAACTCTGTGTCTGCGAGCTTACCGAAGCCTTTGAAGCGCCCCAGCCGAAAGTCAGCCGGCATCTGGCCACGTTGCGGGATGCCGGCCTGCTGGCCACGGAGCGTCGGGGCCAGTGGATCTACTATTCCCTGAACCCGGGCATTCCGCAGTGGCTGGCCCGGGTGCTGGATGAAACCGCCAGCCATAACGGCCGATTGATAGAGAACCCGCTTGCGCGATTGCAGGCCATGGCAGACCGCCCATCTGTCCAATGTCTGTAATGTCCGCAGGGTCTAATGTACGGAACAGGTTTATCAGGAGCACAACATGAGCAAGATCAAAGTAGGCATTAATGGATTTGGCCGAATCGGTCGTCTGGCCTTGCGGGCCGCCTGGGGCTGGCCAGATATGGAGTTTGTGGCCATCAACGATCCGGGCGCCGATACCGGTACTTTGGCTCACCTGCTCAACTTTGACAGCATCCATGGTCGCTGGAGTCGGGAAGCCACTGCCGACGGAACGGATATCGTCATCGAGGGCCAGCGCATTCGCGTGACTCACAACCGGAGCATCGGTGAAACCGACTGGTCCGGCTGCGATCTGGTGATCGAGGCCAGTGGCGTGAACAAGAAGGTCAGTGCTTTGCAGGCGTACCTGGACCAGGGCGTGAAACGGGTCGTGGTCACGGCACCGGTGAAGGAGGCGGGCGCCAAGAACATTGTGGTTGGTGTGAACGATGATATTTTCGACCCGGCCAACGACCGCATTGTGACCGCCGCCTCCTGCACCACCAACTGTCTGGCACCGGTGGTGAAGGTGATTCATGAGAAGCTGGGCATCAAGCACGGCTCCATCACCACCATTCACAGCCTGACCAACACCCAGACCATTATCGATGCGCCCCACAAGGATCTGCGCCGGGCGAGAGCCTGCGGCAGTTCACTGATCCCCACCAGCACCGGTTCAGCAACGGCGATTATCGAAATATTCCCGGAACTGAAAGGGCGCCTGGATGGCCACGCCGTGCGCGTGCCGCTCACCAACGCGTCGCTGACCGATTGCGTGTTTGAAGTGGAATCGGCTACCGACAGGGACACCGTAAACCAGCTGTTGAAAGAGGCTGCCGAGGGTGAACTGAACGGTATTCTGGGCTACGAAGAGCGCCCACTGGTGTCCATCGACTACAAGACCGACCCGCGTTCCTCCATCGTTGATGCCCTGTCCACCATGGTGGTCAACGGTACCCAGGTGAAAATCTATGCCTGGTACGACAACGAGTGGGGCTACGCCAACCGCACCGCCGAACTGGCGCGCCGGGTGGGCTCGGCGTGATATGACGGCCGCCATCCGACAGTACCTGATTATCACCGGTAACTACTGGGCTTTCACCCTCACCGATGGTGCCCTGCGGATGCTGGTGGTGCTGCATTTCTACCAGTTGGGCTATTCGCCGCTGGAAATCGCCCTGCTGTTCATCTTCTACGAGTTCTTCGGGGTGGTGACCAATCTGGTGGGCGGTTACCTGGGTGCCCGCATGGGCCTGAACCGCACCATGAACATCGGGCTGTTCCTGCAGATTGTGGCGCTGGGCATGCTGGCGGTGCCGGCGGCGATGCTCACGGTGCCCTGGGTGATGGCGGCGCAAGCATTGTCCGGCATTGCCAAGGATCTGAACAAGATGTCCGCCAAGAGCGGCATCAAGTTGCTGGTGCCGGATGAGCAGCAGGGCACCCTGTACAAGTGGGTGGCCATTCTGACGGGCTCCAAAAATACCCTCAAAGGTGTGGGCTTTTTCCTCGGTGGGGTCCTGCTGATGGCGGCCGGCTTCAAGGGTGCCGTGATTATCATGGCGGTGGCTTTGGGACTGGTCTGGCTGGCCAGCCTGTTCTTGCTGGGACAGGATCTGGGCAAGAGCAAGGCCAAACCGAAGTTCAGCGAGATCCTCTCCAAAAGCCGGGCCATCAATGTCTTGTCGGCGGCCCGGATGTTTCTGTTCGGCGCGCGGGATGTCTGGTTTGTGGTTGCTTTGCCCGTTTACCTGCACACGGTCTTTGGCTGGGACTTCTGGAAAGTGGGCGGCTTTATGGCCAGCTGGATTATCGGCTACGGCTTTATTCAGACCATTGCCCCGCGCATCACCGGCAACATGGAAGGCAAGCAGCCTGCTGTGCTCTGGGCGGCAGCACTGGCGCTGATTCCGGCAGCGATTGCCATCGGCCTGGCAGCGGGTTGGTCACCCCAGTTCGTGATTGTTGGTGGCCTGCTGTTGTTTGGCGTGCTGTTTGCCGTCAACTCGTCGCTGCACAGCTATCTCATCGTTAGCTATGCCCGCGGTGATGGGGTGTCCCTGGATGTGGGCTTCTATTACATGTCCAATGCCGCCGGCCGGTTGCTGGGAACGATTCTGTCCGGCTGGGTCTACCAGGCCTGGGGGCTGGAGGCCTGCTTGTGGATATCGTCGGGTCTGGTGGCCATGGCCGCGTTGCTGTCGGTTTTGTTGCCCCAGCGGCGGCCAGTGACGGCCTGACCGGGCTTCAGAACCGAATGGCCAGCCCTGCGGCAGCTTCCACCTGCAGGTAGCCGCTGCTGTCGAATCTGAGTTCGCAGCCGCCGGAGCAGAACGCGGAGCCGCCCGAGTTCAGGGCTGTGTAAACACCACGCAGATCGAGCCTCAGGCGCAGTTGTTCCGTCAGGAAAAACTGGTACCCGCCGCCAATGGACAGGGCGGCCCGGTGATGGGTTTCATACCGTGAATCGTCCGGCTCGAGGCGGGTAACGCCGAACACACCAGAGACAAACCCGCCATGATTCTGGCCAGCCGGGAAATACAGCCCGCCGAACTGGAGCTGGTAGATGGTCAGGTCGATGGAATCCAGGCTCGGTGCAAACAGACCATTGTCCAGTCGGGCGGAGGTGTTCTGCCGGCCGAAATAAATCTCTCCCTGTTTGCCGGGCTCTGCCAGATCAAAATTGAACACCAGTCCCTGGCTGGCGGAATCCCGGAAGTCGATCTGGTCTGAGGTGCTGGCGCCGGCGGTCTCGATATCCACCGAACTGCTCATGCGAAAACCGGCAAACGGTGCCAGACTGACCTCTGCTGCCAACGGCGGGGCAATCAGTGCAACTGCCAGTGTGAACGTAACAAGAGATCGAAGCTTCATACATCCCTGGCCTGTGTGGCTGGTTGTTGGCAGGACACTGTGCAATGGTATATCCGTTATGAACATTGGCGAGCCCTGATGAGGCTATCTTGACAGATTTGGTCCTGAAAAATCTCTGTGTTGGCACTCTCAGTAACGTGTCTTTGACGGTACCTGGTGGACAGGTTGTCTGTCTGTCCGGTCCGTCAGGCAGTGGCAAGAGTCGGCTGCTGAGAGCCGTGGCGGACCTGGAGCCCCATGGGGGCACCGTGTCTGTGGCTGATACCTGCCAGGAGGATTTGCCCGCCCACCAATGGCGAAGCCGGGTGGTGATGGTGCCGGCAGACAGCCAGTGGTGGTTTGATGAGGTTGGAGGTCACTTCCCGGATCATGTGAAGGCAGAATTGCCGTCAGCGCTGGGCTTCCCGCCCGAGGTGCTGGAGTGGTCGGTAAGCCGGTTGTCTTCCGGTGAGCGGCAGCGGCTGGCGCTCTGGCGGGCTCTGCTGCTTGAGCCTGAGGTTCTCTTGCTGGACGAGCCCACCGCCAACCTCGACAACGACAGCACAGAAGCGATTGAAACCTGGCTGCTTGAGGAAATCCGTAGGCGGCAGATCGCAGTGCTCTGGGTCGCCCATGATGTTGGCCAGATTCATCGGGTAGCCGATGCCCATTACCGGATTCTTGGCACCAGCCTGGAGCGCGCCGATGGAAGTGATTGATCTGGCCTGGTGGAAGTTGGGTCTGGCTGCGCTGCTGGTGCTCGCCCTGGCTGGGACGGGGTATCTGGCCCGACTGGGCATTACCCGAAACCTGTTGATCGCTGCACTTCGAACGGTGATTCAGCTGGCGCTGATCGGGCTGGTTCTGGAGGCACTGTTTGCGTCGTCCGGTTTCCAATGGATCGCCCTGATGGCCCTGGTCATGCTTCTGGTTGCCGGCCGGGAGGTTGTGGCACGTCAGGGCCGAAGACTCCAGGGCTGGTGGGCGTTCGGTATCGGCACCGGATCGATGTTCGTATCGTCCTTCTCGGTGACGGTACTGGCGCTCTCGGTAGTGATCGGCCCAGACCCCTGGTACACCCCACAGTATGCCATTCCCCTTCTGGGCATGATGCTCGGAAACACCATGACAGGCGTCAGCCTGGCGCTGGATCGTTTGAACGAATCGGTCTGGCGGCAGCGGGCCGTCATCGAGAACCGCCTGATGCTGGGCCAGACCTGGAAGCAGGCGCTGGAAGATATCCGGAGAGACGCCATGCGCAGTGGTATGATGCCATCCATCAACGCCATGGCCGCTGCCGGTATCGTCAGCCTGCCCGGTATGATGACCGGCCAGATTCTCGCAGGCAGCCCGCCGGCAGTGGCGGTGAAATACCAGATCCTGGTGATGCTGATCATCACCGTCGGCACCGGATTTGGTGCCCTGATGGCAGTTTCCTGGGGCGGGCGAAGACTGTTCGACGACCGGGAGCGCCTGCGACTGGACCGACTGGTGAAACAATGATCGACCTGCTACGACGTTACCCCCTCCCTGTGATCGTTCTGGCCCAGCTTTTCGGCACCTCGCTCTGGTTCAGTATCAACGGTGTCTGGTTGTCGCTGGCCGGCGAGCTGGGCCTGACCGAGAGTGATCTCGGGCGGCTGACATTGGCGGTGCAGGCCGGGTTTATCGCAGGCACCCTGACCATTGCGGTGACCGGCCTGGCCGACCGCTTTGGCGCGAGTCGGATCTTTGCGCTGTCGAGCCTGTTGGGGGCTCTGGTTAACGGTGGATTTATTTTCGCTGCCGGTGCGCCGCCGCTCGATTTCCTCCTGCGCTTTGCCACCGGGCTGTGTCTGGCCGGGATCTATCCCCTGGGCATGAAAATGGTCATTGCCTGGACGCCAAAGTATGCCGGGGCTGCCCTGGCCTGGCTGGTGGGCATGCTGACACTGGGAACGGCGCTGCCCCACCTGATGCGCGGAGCAACCCTGGGCATGCCCTGGGAGTGGCCGCTGATGGCGGCGTCCTGTCTTGCCGTGGCCGGAGGGCTGCTGGTGTTTCTGCTGGGTGACGGCCCGCACCTGCCTAGAAGCAGCGGGCGATTGCCCCTCAGCCAGGGGCTGGCGGCTCTGCGCATCCCGAGATTCCGGGCAGTGGCCGGTGGTTACTTCGGCCATATGTGGGAGCTCTACGCGTTCTGGACATTAACACCCCTGCTCATCGGCCGGGAGCTGCAGCGGATGGGGCAGAGTGACGCACTTATTCCCTGGTTGTCGTTTGCTGTCATTGGCATTGGTGCGGCAGGTTGCGTCGGTGGTGGCCGGCTCAGCCGAACACGGGGTAGTGAATGGGTGGCCCGGCGAGCCCTGATGGTGTCCGGGGCCTTCTGCCTGGTTTACCCCTGGCTGAACGGACTATCGCCGGCCTTGCTGATCGTTTTGCTCATTGTCTGGGGCATTGCTGTGGTTGCCGACTCACCTCAATTCTCGGCGCTGGCCTCGGCAACGGCGCCGAGGGAGTCGGTAGGCTCCTCTCTGGCGGTGATGAATGCGGTCGGGTTTGGTCTGACGCTGCCGGCCATCTGGCTGACCAGTGGGCTCTGGGGCCAGTTGAATGTCTGGGTGGTTCTCCTGCTGTTCCCCGGTCCGGTGCTCGGGCTTTGGGCACTCTCCCGGGCTCGGCCTGAGATTCAGGCTGGTTAGTGAGACATCGTATGACGACCTCTGGAACCACGCCGAGAATACTCCTTCTGTCTGGCTACGATGCCGCCAGTCACAGGCGCTGGCGGGAGCAGTTGAGCGCCATGTTTCCGCGTTATGAATGGCAGTTTCTTGCTTTGCCGCCAAGATTCTTCCGCTGGCGTATCCGTGGCAATCCACTGAGATGGCTGAATGAGCCGCTCCTGCAGGAATCCTGGGATCTGATCATCGCCACCTCCATGGTGGACCTGGCAACCTTGCGGGGGCTACATCCGCGCCTGGCCAATACCCCCTGCCTGCTGTACATGCATGAAAACCAGTTCGCCTTCCCGGTATCCAGTGGCCAGAACGCCAGTGCCGATCCGCAGATGGTGAACCTGTACAGCGCGCTTTCGGCCGATTGTGTCGTGTTCAACAGTGGCTGGAACCGGGACAGTTTTCTGGCTGGCGCCGACTCTTTCCTCAAGAAGCTGCCCGACGCAGTGCCCGAGGGCCTGATCGAAACCCTGCGGGACAAGTCGAGGGTGATACCGGTGCCGATCGAGGACCGGTTGTTTGCTGATCGCCGGCCACTTATGAACCGGGCCTGCCCCCATCTGCTCTGGAACCATCGCTGGGAATATGACAAGGGGCCTGACCGTCTGCTGAAGTTCCTGCAGGTGCTGGACCAGCGTTCGATGCCGTTCAGGTTGAGTGTGGTGGGTGAGCGATTTCGCAGCTATCCGAAGGCATTTGACCGGATCCGGGAACAGTTTGGTCCTTGCATCGAACACTGGGGGTTTTTCGAGAATCGTGAAGACTATGATCAGTTGCTGCGTCAGGCCGATATTGTGATCTCCACGGCACTGCACGATTTCCAGGGGCTGTCGATGCTGGAAGCCATGGCTTCAGGTTGCGTGCCACTGGCGCCGGATCGCCTGGCCTATCGCGAATACGTGCCGGATCTGTGTCGCTATGAGAGTCATCAGGAAAATGCGGCGATGGAGGCTGAAGTGGTTGCCGACACGCTTGAACAGCTGCTGGAAGGACAGCTTCTGGCCTGCCCGCCGGAGGATTGGCGGGCATCCAGCCTGGCCGGCGATTATCATTCCCTGTTCCAAGATTTGATTCAGGCAGGATCAGCCAGTTCCTGAACCTGTTTCTTCCTCAAATCTGTCTCAGATCAATCCCGTTCCTTTGCGGTTGGCCCGGCCGATACTAGACTCAGAACTGTCTTTCGGCCTCACCACAAGGAGTTGTGGCCATGGAGTTTCATACCCTCGATGGCAATGAAGCGGTGTCTTCGGTGGCTTATCGCCTGAGCGAGACCATTGCCATCTATCCGATTACCCCTGCTTCGGTCATGGGCGAGCATGCCGATGACTGGGCGGCCCTGGGCAAGCCCAATCTCTGGGGGCAGGTGCCAAGTGTGGTCGAAATGCAGTCCGAGGCTGGTGCCGCGGGTGCCATGCACGGGGCACTGCAGGCCGGTTCACTGGTGACCACCTTTACTGCGTCCCAGGGGCTGCTGCTGATGCTGCCCAATCTGTACAAGATTGCCGGTGAGCTGTCGCCCTTCTGCATGCATATTGCTGCGCGCAGCGTTGCCACCCATGCCTTGTCGATCTTCTGCGACCATTCCGATGTAATGAGTGCCCGCGGTACCGGCTTTGCCCTGCTGGCTTCGGGGTCGGTACAGGAGGCCCAGGACCTTGCGGCCATCGGCCACGCCGTCACCCTGGAAAGCCGGGTGCCGGTGATGCATTTCTTCGACGGCTTTCGCACCTCCCATGAAATCTCCAAGATTGCGGCGCTCAGTGACCAGGATTTGCAGGCGCTGGTATCGCACGACGGAGTTGAAGCACATCGCAGCCGCCGGATGACACCGGACCGGCCAGTGGTTCGCGGCACCTCCCAGAACCCGGACGCCTTCTTCCAGGCCCGGGAGGCCATCAATCCCTTCTATCAGGCATTCCCGGGGAAGCTTGAAGCCGTGATGGACCGTTTCGCCGGTATCACCGGTCGGCAATACCGTCTGTTTGATTATGTTGGGCACCCTGAGGCCGACAGAGTGGTCATCCTGATGGGTTCCGGGGCCGAATGCGCCCATGAAACGGTGGAGTGGCTGCTGGCGCAGGGTGAGAAGGTCGGGGTTCTCAAGGTCCGCCTGTTCCGGCCCTTTGCCACGTCGCGTTTTCTGGACGCTTTGCCCGATACCGTCGAACATCTCGCGGTGCTGGATCGCACCAAGGAACCGGGAGCCCAGGGTGAGCCCTTGTTGCTGGAAGTCAGCGGTGCCCTGATGGAGGCCTACAGCCGGGGGGATCGGAAGGTACTGCCCCGGGTGATTGGCGGCCGATATGGGCTGTCTTCCCGTGAGTTTACGCCGGCCATGGTCTGCGCCATTTTCGACGAACTTAAAGCGGCAGCGCCGAAAACCCGCTTCACCGTCGGCGTGCGGGACGATGTCAGCCACCTTTCGCTGGAGGTGGATAGCGAACTGGATATTGAATCCCCGAAAACCCGCCGGGCGCTGTTCTTCGGTCTCGGTGCCGATGGCACTGTCAGCAGCAACAAGGCCAGCATCAAGATCCTGGGTGAGGGCACGGAGCTGTTTGCCCAGGGCCATTTTGTCTATGACTCCAAGAAATCCGGCGCTACCACTGTCTCCCATCTGAGATTTGGGCCGCTGCCGATCCGCTCCAGTTACCAGATCAACAGGGCCCAGTTCGTCGCCATTCACGCGCCCCAGTTTCTGGAGCGGTTTGATGTGCTCGAACACGCTGCCGAGGGCGCCACGGTGCTGCTCAATGTGCCCTGGCCGAAAGAGGAGGTCTGGGACCGGCTGTCGGAAGAGGTCCAGCGGGCGCTGGTTGAGCGCAAGGCCCGACTGTTTGTGATCGATGCCGCCGAAGTGGCGGAAAAAGCGGGTCTGGAAAGACGGATCAACACGGTCATGCAGGTCTGCTTCTTCGCCCTGGCGGATATCCTGCCCCGGGATGAGGCCATTGCCCACATCAAGGAATCCATCCGCAAAACCTGGGGCCGCCGCGGGCCGGAAGTGGTGCGTCGCAACGTGGAAGCGGTGGACTCGGCGCTGGACAACCTGCACGAGGTACCGGTACCGGACAAGGTAACGGCCACCCGCACCCGGCCACCAAGAGTGCCGGAGGATGCGCCGGACTTTGTGCAGAAAGTCACCCGCCTGTTGCTGGAAGGGCAGGGGGACAAGCTGCCGGTCAGTGCTTTTCCGCCGGATGGTACCTGGCCAACGGGAACCAGCCAGTATGAAAAGCGAAGTATCGCTCTGGAAATCCCGATCTGGGAATCTGACCTTTGCGTGCAGTGCAACTTCTGCGCAATGATCTGCCCGCACACCGCGATCACCAGCAAGGTGTTTGAGCCCGAGACGGTCAAAGGGGCGCCAGAGGCGTTCGAGGTGGTGCCGGAAACCCACACCTCGGAGCTGGAGGGACTGGATTACCGTATTCAGGTGGCGCCTGATGACTGCACCGGCTGTGGCTTGTGTGTCGAGGTCTGCCCGGCAAAGGACCGGACCCAGCCCAAACGCAAAGCGATCAATATGCAGCCGATCGAAGCGCACCGTGAGGTGGAGGCAGAGAACCTGGCGTTTTTCCGGCAATTGCCGGCTGTGCCCAGAGACCGTATCCCCCGGGACTTCAAATCCCTGCCGCTGCTGATTCCCCTGTTCGAATATTCCGGCGCCTGCTCCGGCTGCGGTGAAACACCCTACATCCGTCTGCTGACCCAGCTGGTGGGCGATCGGTTGCTGATTGCCAATGCCACCGGATGTTCCTCGATCTATGGTGGCAATCTGCCCACCACGCCTTACACAGTGAACGCCGACGGCCGTGGTCCTACCTGGAACAACTCGTTGTTTGAGGACGCGGCGGAACTGGGCCTGGGCATGCGTCTGGGGCTGGACAAGCTTGTCGGTCGGGCCTGGCAGTTACTGGAAGGGTTCCGGGAAGAACTACCTGACGGACTCTACCCGGAGCTGACCAGCGCCTGCACCACCGTTGATGAATGGGCAATGGCAGCCAGACGCACAGCCATTGAGCAGCTGCGGAACTGGCTGGCAGACAAGCAGACGCCAGAGGCCCGGGAACTGGACAGTCTGGCCGATGAGCTCTGTCCGAAGAGTGTCTGGGTAATAGGGGGCGACGGCTGGGCCTACGATATTGGTTATGGCGGTCTCGACCACGCCCTGGCCTCGGGTCAGAATGTGAAACTGTTGGTACTCGATACCGAAGTCTATTCCAACACCGGCGGGCAGCAGTCCAAGGCCACCCCCATGGGTGCGATTGCCAAGTTCGCCGCTGCCGGCAAGGCCACCCGGAAGAAGGATCTGGGCCTGCTGGCCATGAGTTATCGTCACGTCTACGTGGCCCAGATTGCCATGCAATCCCACAGCAACCACACCACCAAGGCCCTGCAGGAAGCCGAGAGCTTCGACGGCCCGGCACTGATCATCGCCCACAGCCCCTGCATTGCCCACGGTTACGACCTGGTGCACTCGCCCGCACAGCAGAAGCGGGCGGTAGACAGCTGGGCCTGGCCGCTGTACCGGTTTGATCCCCGGCGTATTCACGAGGGGCTGCCGCCCCTGCAATTGGACTCCCTGCGTCAGAAAGTCACCATGAAAGCCTACATGCAGGAAGAAGCCCGCTTCCGGATGCTGGAGCTGCGGGATCTCCAACGCTATGAACAGCTGGTGGCTGCGGCTTCGGAGGCGGCCACTGAACAGCGTGAGCTCTACAAGCAGCTGGCGGGGATTCACTTTGAGCCCCATGAAACTTCTGACGCTGACAATGAAAAGGGTGAACGTCATGACTGAATTGGCAACCCGTTGGCTGGGGTTGGAGCTTCGCTCCCCCCTTGTGGTCGGCGCCAGCCCCCTGACCGATGACCTGGACGCGCTGAAGGCCTGTGTTGACGCTGGCGCCGGTGCCGTGGTGATGCATTCCCTCTTCGAGGAGCAGTTGGTGGAGGAGCAAATGGCGGCTCACCGGTTTATTGATTCGCGGATCAACATGGACGCCGAAGCCCGATCGTTCTTTCCCGAATCCGAGTTGTTCGAGATGGGATCGGACAGCTACCTGCAGCGGTTGGAGCTGTTGCGACATTCGCTGGGTGTGCCGGTGATTGCCTCGCTCAACGGTATTTCAGCGGGTGGCTGGACCCGGCATGCACGTGAGCTGGAAGCGGCGGGCGCCCATGCTATCGAACTGAATCTCTATGACCTGGCCTCGGATCCGGAGGAAACAGCGGAGGCACTGGAACAGAGACAACTCTCGGTTGTGAGGTCAGTGGCTGAGCAGGTGAGCATTCCGGTCAGCGTCAAGCTATCGCCTTTCTACTCGGCCTTGCCTGCGTTCGTCGCCGGTATCGAAGAGTCGGGGGCCCGGGGCGTGGTGTTGTTCAACCGGTTCTATCAGCCGGATATGGATCTGGATGAGCTGGAGTTAAGCCGGGAGGTGGTGCTGTCGACCAGTGCCGAGCTGCCGTTGCGGTTACACGCAGCCGCCATGTTGTTTGGCCAGACAACACTGGAGATGGCGGTTTCGGGTGGCGTTCACAGTGGTGACGATGCGGCAAAAGCCATTCTTTCGGGCGCTTCCGCTGTGCAGGTGGTCTCGGCCGTGTTGTCGGAGGGTACTGGCGCCCTGTCGAGGATTACCCGGGAAATGACGGCTCGGCTCTCCGGAATGGGATACCGCTCGCTGGCGGAAGCCCGGGGCGTCCTGTCAATGGCGAACGCCCCCAATGCCCGAACCTGGGAGCGTCTTAACTACGCCCGCCTTCTGCACGGCTGGAAATAGAGCGGCTCAGGGTCAGAGAACCTGCTCCGGCACCTCGCGGATCCGACCGTGCTCATCAATGGCAACGTAGACGAACAGACCCTCGGTGACCTTACGTGGATTCTTGGCAGTGCGGTCAAGGGTCCACACTTCCACGCTGATTTTCATGGAACTGCGGCCGATATCGACGAGTTCGCAGTAACAACCTACCTGGGACCCTACTCGCAACGGTGACAGGAACTCCATCCGGTCCATGGCCACGGTGGCGTTACGGCCCTGGGAAATCCGTCCGGCCATGGTCGCCGCGGCGAGATCCATCTGTTTTACCAGCCAGCCGGCAAAGACATCGCCATTGGCATTGGTGTCTGAGGGGAGCGGGATAATCTGCAGGGTGAGTTCGCCACGGGGCGTGGGTTTGTCATCATCTAACGCTGTCATAGTACTGCCTTCTTGCGAGCCTGGAATTGTTTTAACACGCATGGTAGCGGGCTGAAGCAGCGCTGCAAGCAAATTTGAACATTCCTGACTATATTTCAGAAGCTGTAACAAAGTTGTCACAGAGTGCCATTAGTCTGCACCCATCGGTAAAGCACATCCGACAAAACGTCCAAACCAAAAAATGGAGACATGACGTGATGAAACTGAACAAAGCACTCGCGACTGTAGCACTGGCCGGCTCCGTAGCCGCCATGTCTGCACCAGCCATGGCCCGTGACACCATCAGCATCGTGGGTTCCTCAACTGTTTATCCGTTCGCCACAGTTGTTGCCGAGCGTTTCGGCACCAAGACCGACTTCAGCACACCCAAGCTGGAATCCACCGGTTCAGGCGGCGGTCTCAAGCTTTTCTGCCAGGGCATCGGCACCCAGCACCCGGACATCACCAACGCGTCACGTCGCATGAAGACGTCCGAGTTCGAACTCTGCCAGAGCAACGGCGTTACAGACATCACCGAATTCCGCATTGGTTCTGACGGCATCGTGATCGCCAGCTCTAAAGAAGCTGAGAACCTCGATATCACCCTCGAGCAGCTGTTCCTGGCCCTCGGTTCCAAAGTGCCTGTTAACGGCGAGTGGGTAGCCAACCCGAACAAAAACTGGAGCGATGTTGACTCCAGCCTGCCGAACAAGCCGATTCGTGTAATGGGTCCGCCCCCGACTTCCGGCACCCGTGATTCCTTCAACGAGTTGGCTCTCGCCGCTGGTTGCGACGAGCTGCCTGAAGCCGCCAGCCTGAGCAAGGACGAGCACGCCTCCATCTGCGAAAGCGTTCGTGAAGACGGCGCCTTTATCGAAGCGGGTGAAAACGACAACCTGATCGTGCAGAAGCTGATTGGCGACACCGGCATGTACGGTGTATTCGGTTACAGCTTCCTGGAAGAAAACGCAGACCGTCTGCAGGCTGCCACTCTGAACGGTATGATCCCGACTGCCGAAGCCATTGCTGCGGATGAGTATCCGGTGGCCCGTTCGCTGTTCTTCTACGTGAAGAAAGCTCATGTTGGTGTGGTTCCGGGCATTGCGGAGTATGTCAGTGAGTTCACCAGCAACGCTGCCATGGGCCAGAACGGCTACCTGAAAGATGTGGGCCTGATCGTGCCGCCGCGGGCTGCTTTGATGGACCTGATGGACAAGGCAGAAAGCATGCCGAACCTGACCCTGGACGAGCTCAAGTAAGACCGTCGTCCGGTCAAGAATGGAGGTGCGGGTCTCGTTGGAGGCCCGCACCTTTTGCACGTTTGGACGATCCGGTGCGAGTTCAGAGCTGAATCTGTAAACTGTGCGCCAATTCGAAGTCGAATACAGGAATTTTCATGCAACCGGCTAATCTTTTATTACTGACTCTGGTGCTGGCGATCGTGGCCTATTGGCTCGGTTACGCTCGCTCCCGGTCGTTGGCGATGCCGCTGGGTGGGATCCGTCACCTCAAGTCCCTGCCTTTTTATTACGGAGCCCGAGCGGCATTGTGGAGCGGTATCCCCGCTCTTATCGTGCTTGGTCTTTGGGCGGCATTCCAGGGCAAAGTCATCCAGATGATCGTTATTGGTGGTTTGCCTGAAGGTATAATCCCGGCGACCGACGGTGAGGCGAGCCTGCTGTTGAGCAAGATCAGCAATGTGGCCAGCGGAGCCTTGCCTCCTGGCTTCGTTGAAGCACCGATAGCTGAGGCCGCCGAGCGTTTACAGGCACTGCGCACGCAGAGTCGGTTCCTGATGTCTGGTCTTGTAATCTCGGTTGCCGTGCTTGCGGGTTTTCTCGGGTGGTTGAGAATTCGCCCCCGCCTGAATGCCCGTTCCCAGGTCGAGTCCATTCTCAAGTGGGTATTTTTCGCCTGTGCGGCCCTGGCTATATTGACCACCGTCGGAATCATTTTCTCGGTGGCGTTCGAGACTTTTCGTTTCTTTGGCAAGGTCCCGTTCACCGAATTTATCTTTGGTAGTCACTGGAGCCCCCAGACCGCTCTGAGGGCCGATCAGGTGGCTTCTCAGGGCGCCTTCGGGATGATTCCCCTGTTTACAGGTACCCTTCTGATTTCTGCCATTGCCATGGTTGTGGCTGTGCCGGTGGGCTTGCTGTCGGCCATTTACCTGTCGGAATACGCGGGTAGAAAGGTGCGCGGTGTGGTCAAGCCGTTGCTGGAAATGCTGGCGGGTATTCCCACCGTGGTTTACGGCTTCTTCGCCGCTCTTACGGTCGCTCCGTTTATCAGCGATCTGGCCGCATCCATGGGTATCGAGGCATCAAGCCAGAGTGCCCTGGCCGCTGGTGCCGTTATGGGCATCATGATCATTCCGTTTGTGTCTTCCCTGTCGGATGACGTGATCAATGCCGTGCCCCAGGCCATGCGTGATGGCTCTCTTGCGCTCGGAGCCACCCAGTCCGAGACCATGAAAAAGGTGATTTTCCCGGCTGCACTGCCCGGCATCATGGGCGGTATTCTGCTGGCGGTCTCCCGGGCCATCGGTGAAACCATGATCGTGGTCATGGCCGCTGGTCTGGCTGCTAACCTGACGGCCAACCCGCTGGAAACGGTTACCACCGTAACCGTGCAGATCGTGACCCTGCTCACCGGTGACCAGGAATTCGACAGCGCCAAGACGCTGGCTGCCTTCGCATTGGGCGCCATGCTCTTCCTGGCAACCCTGTTGCTCAACGTCATTGCACTGAAAATCGTACGCAAATATCGGGAACAGTATGACTGACCAACGTTCACAGGCGGAGATTGTCCGCCAGTCGCTCAAGCGTCGCTACCGTAAGGAACGCCGTTTCCGCGCCTACGGCATCATGGCAATCGCCATTGCCCTGGGGGCCCTGTTAATCCTGTTCACCGATATCATCGGCAAGGGTTATACCGGCTTCGTGAAGACCACCATCACCATGGATGTGCAGTTGGATGGTGAGATGATGTATCTGGATGATCCCACGGACGAGCGTCAGATCAAGATGGCCGATTTTGTCGAGCCTCTGGTTCAGGCACTGATCAAGGAGATCCCTGGAGCAACGGAGGATGACCGGAATCAGGTTCGCGAGCTGATCAACCCGTACGCCTCGGTGACGCTACGGGATGCCCTGAAGGCAAACCCCGATTGGTTGGGCACCACCCAGACCATGACCTTTCTCACGCACACGGATGTGGATGTCTACGTCAAGCATGCAGGGGATGATGCCTACTCGATCAAGCTGAACGACCAGCAAAAAACCTGGGTCGATGAGCTTCTGGAGCGGGACGTTATCGAGACATCGTTCAATGATGTGTTCTTCAGTGGCGGCGATTCCCGTGATCCGTCCAAGGCAGGTATTCTTGGCGCCATTGTCGGTTCGCTGCTGACCATGTTCGTTACCCTGATCCTCTCGTTCCCGATTGGTGTGGCCGCGGCGATCTACCTGGAAGAATTCGCGCCCCAGAACAAATTCACCGATTTTATCGAGGTGAATATCAACAACCTGGCGGCGGTTCCTTCCATCATCTTTGGTCTGCTTGGCCTCGCGGTGTTTATCAACCTGTTCGGGATGCCACGTTCGGTTCCGGTGGTTGGTGGTCTGGTGCTGACGTTGATGACTCTGCCGACCATCATCATTTCCAGCCGGGCCGCGATCAAAAGCGTACCACCCTCGATCCGGGAGGCCGCTGAAGGTATCGGTGCATCCAAGATGCAGGTAGTTCTGCACCATGTGCTGCCGCTGGCCATGCCGGGTATGCTCACCGGTTCCATCATCGGTATGGCCCAGGCACTGGGTGAAACCGCACCGCTGCTGCTGATCGGTATGGTGGCGTTCATTGTGGACGTACCCGACGGGTTCTTCGATTCGGCGACGGTGCTGCCTGTGCAGGTGTTCCTGTGGGCGGGCAGCCCGGAGCTGGCCTTTATTGAGCGAGCGTCGGCAGCCATCATGGTGCTGCTGGCCTTCCTGATCAGTATGAACGCATTGGCCATCTGGATGCGCAAACGTCTCGAGCGCCGGTGGTAAGGAGAATCAAGATGAATAGTGTGAATACAACCATTACCAGTGAAGTTACCCAACCGGACGAGGTTGCCGTGCCAGTTCAGGAATCGAAGCCCGCTGAAACCATCATCGAGGAAGGCAAGACCGTCGGTAAGCCTTACTCGGACGACCCCAAGTTCAAGCTTCGGGATGTCGAGGTATTCTACGGGGATGCCCCCGCGATCAAGAAGATCAGCCTTGATATTGGCCGTAACGAAGTCATTGCCTTCATCGGCCCATCCGGTTGCGGCAAATCCACCTTCCTGCGCTGCCTGAATCGCATGAACGACAGCATCGATATCTGTCGTGTGAAGGGTTCCCTGCAACTGGACGACCACGACATTTACGACCCCAAGCGGGATGTGGTCGAACTGCGGGCCAGGGTCGGTATGGTATTCCAGAAGCCGAACCCCTTTCCCAAGTCCATCTATGACAACGTGGCTTACGGTCCCCGGATTCACGGCCTGGCCAACCGCAAGTCGGATCTGGACGAGATTGTGGAAAACAGCCTGCGCAAGGCCGGCCTCTGGGAAGAAGTAAAGGATCGCCTGGACGCCAACGCAACCGGTATGTCCGGCGGCCAGCAACAGCGTCTGTGTATTGCCCGTGCAATTGCCGTGAGCCCGGAAGTGGTGCTGATGGACGAGCCCTGCTCGGCCCTGGACCCTATCGCGACCGCGAAAGTGGAAGAGCTTATTGCCGAACTGTCCGAAAGCTACACGATCGTTATCGTGACCCACTCGATGCAGCAGGCGGCCAGGGTATCCCACCGCACGGCCTACTTTCACCTGGGGCACCTGGTGGAAGTGAACGAGACCAACAAGGTATTCACCTCGCCGGAACATGAACTGACCGAGTCCTACATCACCGGCCGTTTCGGCTGATTCCGGACCTGAGGAATTTTGGAGAAGAACAGTATGCCTACGAAGAAGGACGAAGTTTACGGGGATCACATCTCCCACAAGTTCAATAACGAACTGATGGAACTCAAGACCGAGTTCCTGAAAATGGGTGGCATGGTGGAATCCCAGGTCGAGAACGCCATTCAGGCCCTGGTGGATGGCGATGGTCATCTGGCCGACGAAATCCGTGCCAACGACAAGAAAGTTGACCGGATGGAAGTGGAAATCGACGAGGAAGCCACCCTGATCATCGCCCGTCGCCAGCCGACGGCAAGGGATCTGCGTCTGGTGATCTCGGTCATCAAGATGGTGGCCGACCTTGAACGGGTTGGCGACGAGGCCAAGAAAATCGCCAAGCTTGCGATCAAGCTGCAGGAAGAAGGCCAGGCCCCGCGGGGCTATGTGGAAGTACGCCACATTGGCACCCACGTGCTCAGCATGCTTCACGATGCCCTGGATGCCTTTGCCCGGCTGGATTCCGAGCAGGCACTGCGGATCATGAAGGAAGACAAGCGCGTCGATGAGGAATATCAGGCAGCGGCCCGTACTCTGCTGACGTTCATGATGGAAGATACCCGCAACATCTCACGGTGCATGTCCGTGATGTGGGTGCTTCGTGCCCTGGAGCGGGTAGGTGACCACGCGTGCAACATCGCCGAGAACGTGATTTTCATGGTCAAAGGCGAGGACGTTCGTCATACGCCGGTGGAAGAGGCTGAGAAGGTGGTCGGCCGCTGATTTTTTGCTTTGGAGGAAGCAAGCGGGCTGGTAGTGCTGTTTGGGACACGCTCAAGGCATCCATGCGCGCTTAGCTTTCGCCATCCATGGCGAAAGATAGTCCCAAACAGCACTACCAGCCCACTTGCCCGAAGCTGGGTGCTGCTCTCCAGTTCGCTTCAGTCATCTTTGGTAGTTGGTTGCAGGCGTAATGCAATAGTTTGGCCGGACGGCGTGTGGTGGGGCTTTCCGGGACTGTCTTTCGCCATGGATGGCGAAAGTCAAGCGACCAGGGACGGCTCGAGCGGGTCCCGGAAAGCTCCACCACATGCCGTCCCTCCACCCAAGCCTAAAAAATCAGGCCTGCTTCATTTTGTCGGTATACGGAGGCCAGCCCAGCGGCTTGCCACCGAGAACGTGCAGGTGGATGTGAAACACTGTCTGCCCGGAATTCTCCCCGCAGTTCATGACAACCCGATAGCCGTCGTCGGCAAACCCCTTCTCCTTGGCAATCTTCGCTGCCACCAGATACAGATGCCCCACCAGCTCCCGATCATCTTCGGTGATGTCGTTAATGGTGGCAATGGCCTTTTTCGGGATGACCAGGAAATGAACCGGCGCCTGAGGGTTTATGTCGCTGAAAGCGAGGGCGATGTCGTCTTCGTAGAGGATGTCCGCGGGAATTTCCCGGTTGATGATCTTGGTGAAAATCGTCTTTGACATGGTGGCTCCTTTTCACTTGTCCTTGGGATTGTTGTTTGGCTCTAAAGCTGATTCAGGCCCGGAATCCGGGAGGCTATCTGCCGCACCACGGCCGGCAGTTCCTCGTCGATGCCCATGGCGTAGCGGGCCACCCGGTTGCGGGCGAAGGGCAGGGCGCGGGCGGCGCCCAGGCCCAGATTGCGCAGCAGATGGACGGGCGGAATCCGGTTACTGAACAGATGGTAAAACACATCCATGGTCAGCATCATTCTGCGGTTCGCTGGTCGGCGCTGTTGCTCGTAAAGGTTCAGCCACTTCTGGGCGGCCAGATCATCATCGGCGCGCCTGGCTTCCTTGAGGACTGCCTGTAGGGCCTGGGCATCCTGGAAGCCCAGGTTCACGCCCTGGCCAGCCAGCGGGTTGATGGTGTGGGCTGAATCTCCGGCCAGGACCACTCGCCCGGCGTGGTAGTGTTTGGCGTGCTGACGGGCGATGGGAAACGAGGCCTTGCTGTCGATGTGGGTCAGCAGTGGCAGGCTTGCAGGGAACGATGACTGGATTTGTTCCATCAGGGCCCTGTCGTCCAGGCCTTTCAAGCGGGCCAGTTCCTCCGGCGAATCGTACCAGACCAGGGAGCCCCAGCTCTCGCCGGGATGGTCCGGGCCGGCGCTGTGCAGGGGCAGGAAGGCGCGTGGTCCGGAAGGGTGGAAGCCTTGCCAGGTAATGTCTTCAACCGGCCCCTGATAACGTACCGAGACGACCATCGCCTGCTGTTCATACTGGTTCCGGGTGGTGCCAATGCCGGCCAGCTCGCGAATTCGGGACTGGGCGCCATCGGCTCCGACCACCAGGGCTGCGAGCAGCTCGCGGCCATCATCAAGGGTGACCGTCGCGGTATCACCGGACTGCGCCAGTGAGGCGACACCCTGACCGTGGAACAGGGATACCTGGGGGCAGGCCTCGGCGGTTTGCCAGAGTGCCTGTTGGGTAACCGAGTTCTCGACAATATGCCCCAGGTGCTGTGCGCCAAGCTCGGTGGCGTCGAACTGGACTTCGGCCAGCTTCCGGGGCACCAGGTTCTGCAGTGGATAGCGGGTTTCATCCCATACGGCCAGTCGTTTGTAGGGCGTTGCCCGCATGTGAAGGATATGGTCCCAGGCGCCCAGGCTCTGAAGATAGCGCTCGCTGCCGGCGCTGAGGGCAGATACCCGTATATCGGGGGCGTTTTCTGGATCGAAGGCGGGCGGCGGAGCCCGGTCTACCAGGGCAACGCGGAAGCCATTCTGGCCAAGGCCAGTGGCGAGGGCAGCACCGACCATGCCGGCACCAACTACCACAATATCAAAGGCTTGAGTCATATCGGTTTCCTGTCTGATGCCCTCAGTTTACGCGATGGCGGCAGCCAGACAAGAGACCGGGATCAAGCCGGCAGGAAAAGCCTCAGTAGCCGGCCATTCCTGATACCCGTTGCTTGGCAACGTCGTCCGGCCGGCGACGGCCTTTGACCAGCCAGGCGGGCTTCTGGGCTCCGGGTTTGTTGAAGCCCTGGTTCAGTACCATCGGTTGCACGAGGTTAATGAAATCGGCGGTCTTCATGTGGACAGATTCACTGTGACTGCCCGCCGCAAAGGCAAGTTCCGACTGTTCGGTCAAGGCTTCCGCGCAGTACACGGTCATTCCGAACAGGTTGCCAAAGGGGGGCATGGCGCCTACCTCGCAATCCGGGAAGCGGTCCTGGAATTCCTGTTCGTCAGCGAGGTCAAGAAAGTCGGTGTCGAGGATGCGGGATAACCTGTCCCAGCGGATTCGCCAGGTGGCCGGCATCACCAGCATTGCCATTTTGCCATCCAGTTCGATGATCACCGTTTTGACGACACGGTCGCCGGCAATCTTGACGTGGTGGGCGAGTTCCTGGGCGGTAAATGCAGGAGGGTGGGAGAGGCACATGTATTCCACACCTGCCTCATCGAGGAATTCCTTCAACTGCTGTACCGGCATAGTGACAACCTCCTACCAGCAATGACAGCGTTCCGGAGCCTGTGTTGATCTGATTGCCTGGCCCCGATGGCCTGGTGGGGTTGGTCAACCCCGCCATTAATGGTCAGCTTAGTCGAGGTTACGCAGTTTGCGAGTAACCGGATGTATCAATGAGAAACCGATCGCGAATCTCAGTCGGTTTTAATCATATGAATATCGCGCTGGGGGAACGGAATGCTGATGCCCTCGGCGTCGAATGCTTTCTTCACTTTCTCATGCATGTCCCAGTAGAAGGGCCAGAGATCACCTGATTTGGTCCAGGCCCGAACGGTCAGATCGACGGAGCTTTCGCCCAGGGCACCAACAACGACCAGTGGTTCGGGGTCCTTCAGTGCGCGCTCGTCTTCTTCAATGAGGCGCTTGCAGATGGCCTTGGCCTTGTCGATGTCATCACCGTAGCCGATGCCGAAGCTCATGTCGCAGCGACGGGTTTCATAGGCGCTCAGGTTGGTCAGGCTGGCGTTGGCCAGTTGACCATTGGGGATCACAATCCGGCGGTTATCGAAGGTGTCGACGATGGTGTACAGGATGGAGATTTCGCGGACGGAGCCGAGGTAGCCCTGAGCATCAATCGCGTCACCAACTTTGAACGGTTTGAAGATCAGGATCAGCACGCCGCCGGCGAAGTTGGCGAGGCTGCCCTGAAGCGCAAGACCGACGGCCAGGCCGGCAGCACCGATAATGGCAATGAAGGAGGTGGTGGCAATGCCGACCATGGAGGCGACAGAGATCAGCAGCAGAATCTTGAGGATTGCTCCGATGAGGCCGCAGAGAAACTTGTTCAGGGTGGGGTCTTTTTTGCCCAGCTTGTTATCTAGAACGCCGACAAACCGGTTGATCAGCCACATGCCCACAATCAGAGTGACAATGGCCAGCACGACCTTGGGTGCGTATGTCATGACCAGAGACATGGCCTGATTCATGAGTTCCGAGGCACCGCCTTCAGCGCCAAATAGGTCTTCCATAAAGGACTCCTTGTTCGTTGGTATTTTTCATAAGTGTCGGATTAACGGACAAATTACTGCAACAACCTGATTCGTCTATTCCTTTATATAGCAGACAAATGTCAGGGCTGTGTACTGCAGGCGTAATATTCAGTCAGGGCCTTACGCAACCGAGCTCTTGTTGGCCCAGTCGAGAATGGTCTCGGGGCCTCCGCGGACAAGAATCCGGCCTTCTTTCTTGCCCAGTTGGTAGTCGTACATGGGGTCGTAATAATCCTGGAGCAGCGACTGGATCCAGGCGTTGTGGGCCGCTGTCTCTCCAGTGGCTTCCTGCTGCAGGAGTGCCTGTTCCATCAGGCCGCGCAGCTGCTGGTGTCGCTCCCCGCCCAGGCGTTTGCGGATGCGGTCAATGGCGCTCAGCAGATAATCCCGGAAATTCAGCCACCCTGCTTCGGCCCCGTCGCGGTCCACGTAATCCGAGTACATTCCCTCAACATAATCTTCACGGATGATGCCAATACGCTCTTCCATCGGTTGCTCGAGGATCAGCAACGGCGACCTGGCCATGCGCTCCTTGAGGGATTCGGGCAGGGCGCAACGGCCCACCAGGCGGCTTTCATCTTCCAGATAGACCGGACCACTGTTCAGATGGCGGGCCTTGAGCATGGCTACCGCCAGCCGATTCTCGAAATCGATTTGTGAAGGCTGCGGTGTTACCTGACGCCCGAAACTGGAGCCCCGGTGATTAGCCAGGCCTTCAAGATCCACCGGATTGGGTAACTGTTGCAGAACCCGCGTTTTGCCGGTTCCAGTGCGCCCGCTGAGAATGCGGAACTCGCCGGATTCGATCTGCGCTTCCAGACTGTCGATCAGGAATCGCCGCAATGCCTTGTAGCCGCCTTTGACCAGCGGGTAGTCAATGCCGGCCTCCCGGATCCACTGCTGAGTGAGCCGGGAGCGCAGGCCGCCCCGAAAACAGAACAGGTAGCCGTTCGGGTGGCGGGCGACAAAACGTTTCCAGGCTTCAATGCGCTGGGCCTTGATGTCACCGGACACAAGCTGGTGCCCCAATTCAATCGCCTTGTCCTGACCTTTCTCTTTGTAACAGATGCCAACCCGATGGCGCTCCTCATCGTTCATCAGGGGCGCGTTTTCGGTATTCGGAAAGCTGCCACGGCTGAACTCTACCGGTGCCCGGACGTCCATCAGCGGCACATCATTCAGGAACAGGGAAAGGTAGTCGTCGGTGTCGGGTCTGCTTGCCATTTCAGCGGTAAACCAGTTGTCAGATGGAGGCGGCAGTATAGCGGAAATGGGGTTTTTCTGCTTGTCGCCGCCTGTTTCCCGGACTGGTCACGGGTACAATGACGCCTTCCGGAAAATTGAGGTTGGGTACCCCATGTCAGTGGACAGTCTGAATCAGCACCTGCGCAAAACCCTCTCCCGAGGCCGGGTGGCCGTTTCCCGTCCTGCCGGCTGTGAGCGCATTGCCCTGTACCTCTTTGACCCGAGGGTGCTTGAGGGGCCGTTATCGCACGAAGAGGCCCAGGCGGTCGTTGCCGAACCCGCCTACTGGTCGTTCTGCTGGGCCAGCGGCCAGGTGCTCGCCAACTGGATTCTGGACAATCCCCATTGGGTTGAGGGCAAGCGCGTCCTGGATTTCGGCTCGGGATCCGGAATCGTGGCTGTCGCGGCGGCAATGGCCGGAGCCAGGGAAGCCATCGCCTGTGACATTGATCCGGCTGCGCTGGACGCGGCCAATGCGAATGCGGCTCTCAATGGTGTTTCCGTTGGCCTTTGCCCTGACTGGGCAGCCCGGCCGGACGAAATAGATGTCGTGGCCGCTGCGGATGTGCTCTACGATCCGGAAAACCGGCCGTTGCTCGGCGTTTTACGCGAGGCGGCTCCTCGGGTGCTGCTGGCGGATTCGCGGATGAAAGTGTTGGGTGACGATGCCTACCGCAAGCAGACAACGCTTGAGGCCCGGACCTGGCCGGATCTTAACGAATTCGAGGAGTTCAATCAGGTTCGTATCTACCTGGCCGAGAACAACCAGTGATGGATCAGAGGTGAGAAAAAAGAAGGTATAAAAAAATAAAGGGCAACCAAACGGTTACCCTTTCTCGGAACAGGTCGGCGCATCCTTGCGCATTTGGCAACAGCCTTGTTGCGAGATCCTTGAGCCACTCCGTGGTGCCGGCATCCGAGCCGGCTATCCGAATAGTTATCCCTTAAGCGAGGCGTCCTTGTGTCCCTACCTCTCCCCGCGATCCTTGCCGGGGTGCATCCAGTGCGTCGTCCATTTCCCTGTCATCCTTGACAACAACAATATACCAACTGGATTCTGACAAACGTGTGAACTGTGCACGCATCGCAGGAGATGTCAGCGTGGGTGTCTCCAATAAAACAAAGTTATCAGTGAGTTAGCTTTTTTCTAAAGAGTTTCTGCCACTGCCGCGCACACAACGTCGCTGCAAGATCTCACGCCTTTGTAAGAGATATCTCACAGCGACTCTGGCGAATTTCGCAAATCCGGTTTTCCGGCGTTTCGGATGCCGGGCCAGGGAAGAAGTCCGATGGCAATGCCGGCGCCGTCCGCAGCCAGATCGGCCAGGGAAAATTCCCGATAGGGCAGGGTTGCCTGGATAAGCTCAATGCCAAGGCCAAAGCCCAGCAGGGCCGGCGCAAACCAGATGGGCCGGAGCTCCGGCCAGGCCAGCCGGGTGAGGATGGTGAGCTCGAGGAAGGCGATCAGATGGTTCACCTTGTCGTTCGACGATGAAGGTATGGCATGAGGGCTGTCGGTTGTCGCCAGAAACCCGATGGCCAGAACGGAAACCACAAAGGCTGCCTGCCAGAGGGGGCGGAATTGCAGCAGGCTGGTCAGTTGTTGTTTCAATGTATCCATCGGGGAAGTCACTGAGCGTTCTCGGGCTGTGGGAATGTTGCCAACATGATATGCTTTGCGCCCCGTCATTGTCATTGAAGCGGAGGTCCTGCCAGCTATGCTCAAGGGTAATTTTTTTCGTGGACTGGGCTACCTGGGTGAGGGTTTCCGCCTGATTCGTCAGCCCGGTCTTCGGCTGTTCGTCATCATTCCACTGGTTATCAATATTCTGCTCTTCGGATTGCTGTTCTTCTTCATGGGAGAGCTGTTTGCAGGCCTGATTGCCACCGCGATGTCGTGGTTGCCGGACTGGGCGTGGCTTCAGGCACTGGATTGGTTGTTCTGGATTCTGTATGGGGCGGTCATCGTACTGATGCTCGCCTACGGCTTTGTGATCGTTGCCAATCTGATTGGTTCCCCTTTCTATGGCTATCTTGCCGAGCTGACAGAAAAGCACCTGACCGGCCAGGAGGTGAATACCGATGACAGCTGGGCATCGATCATCAAGGATATTCCCCGCGCACTCTGGCGCGAGGTTCAGAAGATCCTGTATTACCTGCCGCGGGCTATCGGTTTACTGATCATCGGTCTTATACCGGTTGTTAATCTGGTGGCTGCTGTTCTCTGGTTCCTGTTCAACAGCTGGATGATGGCGCTGCAATACGTGGACTACCCGGCAGACAACCACAAGGTCAGTTTCCCCGCACTGCGACGGTTGCTCGGCGACACCCGCCTGTCTGCCTTTGGCTTTGGCCTGCCGGTGGCGCTGGCTGCCATGGTGCCGGTGCTGAATTTGTTTGTCGTTCCGGCGGCGGTATGTGGGGCGACGGCTTACTGGGTGCGTGAGAACGGCGCCACAAGAACTTAATTGGTCTGGAGGTTTCTTGGATACATCGGAATTTGTTATTGGTCAGCGTTGGGTCAGCCACAGTGACACCGGCCTGGGGCTCGGGATCGTCACGGATATCTCCGGGCGCCGGGTGACCCTCGGGTTTCCCGCCGCCGATGAGGAGCGCACCTACGCGATTGATAACGCCCCGCTGTCCCGCATCATCTATCAGCTGGGGGAAGAGATTGAGACCTTCGATGGCGAACGGTACACCGTCCGTGCAGTTGAGGACCGGGGCGGGGTGCTCCTGTATCACGGGGACGACGGCACCGATCTGCACGAAATATCCGAGGTGAAACTCGCCGGATCCGTGAATTTTTCTGCACCGCACCAGCGGCTGTTCGCGGGCCAGTTCGATCGCAACGGTGCCTTTCGCCTGAGGTTTGCCACGCTTCAGCACATGAACCGCCTGCGGGCATCGTCAGCCCAGGGGTTGATCGGCGCCCGCACGCAGCATCTGCCACACCAGATATACATTGCCCATGAAGTTGCCCGGCGCCATGCGCCACGGGTTCTTCTGGCAGATGAGGTCGGTCTTGGCAAAACCATCGAGGCGGGGCTGATCCTCCACTATCAGCTGCACACTGGCCGGGCAAAGCGTGCCTTGATCGTGGTGCCGGATTCCCTCACCCATCAATGGCTGGTGGAAATGCTCCGCCGCTTTAATCTGCGATTTTCCATAGTGGATCAGGGTCGCTACGACGCTCTGAAAGAGCAGGAAAGCGACGTGGATGCGCTGGTAAACCATATTTTTGGCGATGAAGATGCGGTGAATCCGTTCGAGAGCGAACAGCTGGTGCTCTGCAGTCTCGACTTCCTGAAGAAAAGCCAGAAGGCGCAGGACGATGCCCTCAAGGCTCACTGGGACCTGATGATTGTTGATGAGGCCCATCATCTTGCGTGGAGCCCTGAAGAGGTTAGCCCGGAATACCGGATCGTTGAGGAACTGTCGGCGGTCAGCCGCGGCCTGCTCTTGCTGACAGCAACGCCCGAGCAGGTGGGTATCGCCAGTCACTTTGCCCGCCTGCGGCTTCTCGACCCGGCCCGTTTCCATGATCTGGAAACCTTCCGCAGAGAAGAGCAGCAGTATGAAGCCATCAACAGTGTTGTCCGGCGTCTTCAGGACGAAAGCTCCGATATCAGCGAGGGTGATCAGAAGCTGCTGCGGGAATGGTTGGGTGAAGAGCTGGACCAGCTGTTTGCCGGTGACAATCCGAGGCAATCGGTGATCGATGCCCTGCTGGACCGGCATGGTACCGGTCGCGTGCTGTTCCGTAACACCCGGGCGGCCATCCAGGGATTTCCCGAGCGCCGACCCGATCCTGCACCGTTGCCTTGTCCGGCCATGTACGAAGGGCAGGCCTCAGGTATTCAGGGGTTGGCCCCGGAGCAACTGGTGCCCGAGGAGCAGTGGCTGGCGGACGATCCCCGGGTTGAGTGGCTTGAGAAAAAGCTGGTCGGCCTGCGCCCGGCCAAAGTGGTGGTGATCTGTGCCAGTGCCCAGACCGCCATGGCCCTGGAACATTATCTCCAGCTGCGGGCGGGTATCCGCAGTGCTGCCTTCCATGAACACCTGAGCCTGATCGAGCGTGATCGCGCCGCCGCCTATTTCGCCGACACGGAGCAGGGTGCCCAGGCGCTGATCTGCTCTGAAATCGGCAGCGAAGGCCGCAATTTCCAGTTTGCCCATCATCTCGTGCTCTTCGATCTGCCTGCAAACCCGGACTTGCTCGAGCAGCGCATCGGGCGGCTGGACCGGATCGGTCAGACAGAAGCGATTGATATTCACGTGCCCTATCTCAGTGGCACCAGTCAGGAGGTGCAGTTCCGCTGGTTCCACGAGGGCCTGAACGCCTTTGCCGAGAGCTGCGCGGTGGGCGTTGCCGTTCAGGAAGCGGTGCAGGCCCAGTGGCAGCAGGCTATTGATGGCGACCTTGATGTGGCTGATGGACTCGTCGAGGCCTCTGCGGACGAAGCAACGCGCCTGAAAACGCTCTTGCAGGCTGGCCGTGATGCCTTGATCGAGCTGAATTCCTGTCGCCCTGAGGTGGCAGAGGATCTGATCGCCGCCATCGAAGACGAAGAATCCGAGGCCCGGGTTCGGGATTACATGATGGAGGCTTTTGACATCCTCGGCGTGGATGTCGAAGACCATGCCGATCACTCCGACATTCTGCGACCCGGCGAGCAATATCAGGCCGGCCATGTCGCCGAATTACCGGAAGACGGGATTACCGTGACCTGGGACCGACAGAATGCCTTGGAGCGGGAAGACCTGGCTTTCATGAGCTGGGAGCACCCGATGGTCACGGGGGTGATGGACTCGGTGACCAGCTCCGGCCTTGGCAAGGCCGCCCTCGCCAGTCTTTCCGTAAAGGCGCTGCCGCCCGGAACGCTGTTGATGGAGGCCCTGTTTACTGTGCACTGCCCGGCACCGGAAGCGCTCCAACTGACCCGCTACCTGCCGGTCTCGCCACTTCGGCTGCTGGTGGATGTCAATGGCAAGGAGCTTTCGGGCGCGTTGCCTCACGACCGGCTCAACGAGATGTGCTCGAATATCCGGCGGCGCACGGCCCAGGCCATCGTTCCGCAGATCCGGCCCCAGGTGGAAACCATGGTGGACCACGTGGAGCGGTTGTCGGAGCCTCATCTGGAGCCCCTGAAGTCTCAGGCGCTTGAGCAGTTGGAGGCCAGTTTCGGACCGGAAATCCGTCGGCTGGAAGCATTGCAAAAGGTGAATCCGGCGATTCGTGAGGAGGAAATCGACTTTTTCCGCGATCAGTTCGAAGCGGCAAAAGAGGCGATAGGGCACGCCAGTCTGGCATTGGAAGGCATTCGTGTGATCGTGACCGCATAATGCCAGGTGTGATCTCCGTAACTGGCTGACTGTGCGGCATTTGCTGGTCAGCCCTCATCTGATGCGGTACCGTAAACGTAACGGTTTATAGTCTTCGACATTCCCGAACCATGGATGACAGAGAGAACCTATGATGACTTTCATACTGTTTGTAGTGGCACTGGCTGGCCTGCTGATTGTGATGCGGCGCGAGTCTGGTGCAACGTCCGCGATTGGCGTAATGGCCGTTACCGGCCTGCTGTCGCTGATTTTTGCCTCTGGTTTGCTGGCCCTGGTTTTGTTTATTGGTGCCGCCCTAACAGCTGCTGCCGGCCTCCCCGGGTTTCGCCAAAGCTGGCTGACACCCCGCATTTTCGCGATGTTCAAGAAGGTCGCACCGAAGGTTTCCGAGACTGAGAAAGTGGCTCTCGAAGCCGGTACGGTCGGCTGGGACGGTGAACTGTTCACTGGTCGGCCTGACTGGCACAACCTGCTGATCAACCGCAATACCGGCCTGAGCGAGGAAGAACAGGCCTTCGTCGACAATCAGTGTGTCCAGGCAATTTCCATGTGTAACACCTGGGACGTGGCGGTCGAGCGGGCTGATCTGCCCGAAGAGCTGTGGGACTTCCTCAAGAAGGAAGGTTTCTTCGGGATGATCATTCCCAAGGAATACGGTGGCCTCGAATTCTCTGCCAAGGCGCAGTCTGCAGTTCTGCAAAAACTGGCATCCAACGAGACGCTCATGGTGTCTGTGGGCGTACCCAATTCCCTTGGTCCTGGCGAGCTGCTCGTCAAGTACGGCACCGAGGAGCAGAAAAACCATTACCTGCCAAGGCTTGCAGACGGTCGTGAAATTCCTTGCTTTGGTCTGACGGGCCCAAGGGCTGGTTCAGATGCGACGTCGCTTCCGGACACCGGTATCGTTTGCAAACAGAAAGTCGATGGCAAGGAAGTTGTCGGTATCCGGCTGAATTTCGAGAAGCGCTGGATCACCCTGGCGCCCATCGCAACGGTTGTTGGCCTTGCCTTCCGCATGTTCGATCCGGACGGGCTCCTGGGCGAAACCGAAGACTATGGTATTACCTGCGCACTGATCCCCAGGGACACCAAAGGCATGGAGATCGGCCGTCGTCATTGCCCGATTGGCAGCCCGTTCCTGAATGGCCCGATCAAGGGTAAAGACGTCTTCATTCCGCTGGACTACATCATCGGTGGCGTGGATATGGCCGGTCAGGGCTGGCGTATGCTGGTTGAGTGCCTGTCGGTGGGTCGCTGCATCACCCTGCCCTCCGGTGCGGCCGGTGCGGCTGCGTCGGCCGTTGGCACCGCTGGTGGTTTCACCCGTATCCGCCGTCAGTTCAATACGCCGGTTGCTGATATGGAGGGTGTGCAGGAGCCTCTGGCCCGAATCGCCGCCAAGACCTATATCTCTCAGGCAGCTGTAAACCACACTGCCAATATGATTGATAAAGGTGAGAAGCCGGCAGTGCCGTCTGCCATCCTTAAATACCACCTTACCGAGTTCCAGCGCGGTGTATTGACCGATGCCATGGACGTTCACGGTGGCAAGACCGTCACGCTTGGCCCGCGTAACTACCTGGGCATAGGCTACAGCGGTGCCGCTGTCTCGATCACTGTTGAGGGTGCCAACATCATGACCCGCAGCCTGATGATCTTCGGTCAGGGCGCCATTCGCTGCCATCCGTATGTGCTCAAGGAGCTGGCGGCCAAGGACAACGATGATATCAATGCGTTTGACGATGCGTTCTTCGGCCACGCCGGGCTGATTTTCGGCAATGCCGCCCGCGCCTTCACCCAGGCTCTGGGTCTTGGACGGGCAGATGTGCCGTTTGACAGTGCCAGTCGCAAGTACGCGCAGGCCGTGGCCCGCTTCAGTGCGGCCTTTGGTCTGTGCTCGGATGCCGCGATGACCACGCTTGGCAGCGAACTGAAAATGCGGGAGCTTATCTCTGCACGGCTGGGGGATATGCTGTCCAACCTGTACCTGGCTTCCATGGTCCTCAAGAACTGGCACGAGACTCAGCCGGTAGAGGGTGAGAAGGAAGTAATGGAGTACAGCCTGGGCATGCTGCTGCATCGCACTGAAAACGCCCTGGATGAGTTCCTCCAGAACCTGCCGAATCGTGCCGTGGCGCTGGTTCTGCGGGGCGTCACGATGCCGCTCGGCCGTCGCTGGGGTAGTCCGCAGGACGACCTTGCGCGCAAGTTGGCTCGTGCAATCTCCACAGACACGCCTATCCGCAACAAGCTGATTGCCAGCATCTGGCATACCAATGGCGAGGGTACCGTGGAGAATCCGGTGGCTCGCTACAACGGTCTGCTCAAGGACTACGACAAGGCAGAACAGCTATACCGGAAAGCGACCAAGGCCTACGCCAAGGGTGAATTGCCGATGACCGCCTTGCATCCGGAAGAGCGGTTTGAGGCGGCCCTGAAGGCTGGTATCTATACCAAGGAAGAGGCCGATTTCATGCGCCAGTATGAGACCGTTGTACTTGAGATGCTGACGGTCGATGACTTCCCGTTTGATGAGTTTGCGCGCAACAAGGAGACAGTGATTGATCACAACCCTGCCTGACAGGAGACAGCCCTGACATGTGGTTGTCGTTCGTTGCTGTGAGTGTTGGCGCCGTTATCGGCGCCAACCTTCGTTGGGCTCTGGGGTTGTGGTTGAACACGACATACCATGCCGTTCCTTACGGAACGCTGGTTGCCAACCTAAGTGGTGGTTGGCTGATCGGGCTGCTGATCGGTTACTTCAGCCATGGCACCACGCTGGCACCGGAGTGGCGGCTCTTTGCCATAACCGGATTGTGCGGTGCGCTGACCACCTTTTCGACGTTTTCACTCGAGATGTTTGCTGCAATCCAGGACGGAAAATGGGCCATGGCCATCACCGGTATTCTGGCCCACGTTGTCGGCTCCATCCTCATGACTGCACTGGGAATTTACACCTTTGGCCTGGTGAAGGGATGATGGGTACCACTACCTACACAAATTCTCGAAAATACCCTTGGCAAGCTTCGGATTCAGGAGTAGAGTGAAGGGCGTAGGAAAGATTCAGTAAAGCATTTCATGAATAAGACGTACCTCCGCAGTTAGTAGTGACCGTCCTGTTTTTGATTCCGCGAGTTCTGTATTTCCGCAAAACGCTGACCTGACACCATGAAGGTGCGAGGCGGCAGATAATATGATTGATTTCAGGAAGTTTAAGTATGTCTACTACTACCGGTACTGTTAAGTTCTTCAACGAAGCAAAAGGCTTTGGCTTTATCACTCGTGAAGGCGGCCCGGACGTTTTTGTTCACTACAGCGCTATTCAGGGCAGCGGTTTCAAAACTCTGGCAGAAGGCCAGCAGGTTGAGTTCACCGTTACCCAGGGCCAGAAAGGTCCTCAGGCGGAGAACGTTGTTGCCCTGTAATCCCTGATGGATTCGGCAATAACCGCCAAAAAGGCAGCTTCGGCTGCCTTTTTTAATGGCTGAAAAACGCCTGGCAAGGTGGCACGCTTTTGTCATTTTCCCATCATTGTGTAATCTTTACCGACCTGCTGCTCGTTTAACCGGAAGTCGAGATCTCCAGGAATCATTACATGCTCCGACTGCTCAAGGCCGCCTGGATCCTGTTCTGGGCCATACTGCTCACCCTGATTCTGTTCTTCCCGATTGTTATTGCGGCCCTTTTGGGGAAGCGAGGGGATGCGGCGTTCCACGGCACCCAGATCTATGCATGGATTATCCTGAAAGTCTGCGGTATCCGCCTCAAGGTTCGTGGCAGGGAAAACATCGAGCCCGGTCAGCGATATGTCATTCTGAGCAACCATGCCTCCTATCTTGATCCCCCGGCGCTGGTGCTCGCCCTTGGTCTGCAATATCGGTGGGTGATCAAGAAAGAGTTGCGCAAGGTGCCCCTGTTCGGATTGGCACTGGAAGCCTCGCGGAATTTGTTTATCGATCGTTCGAAAGGCAGTGATGCACTGGAGAGCATCAAGCGGGGTGTCGGCCAGCTCCCGGACGGCACCGGCATTCTGATTTTCCCGGAAGGAACCCGTTCGTGGGATGGCAAATTACTACCCTTCAAGAAGGGTGGTTTCGTCATTGCACAGGATGGCGAGCTTCCGATTCTTCCCGTCACCATCTGTGGGTCCCACCAGCGATTGCCCAAGGGAAGTGCTGCCTTCAGCAGCGGTGACATTGAAATCGTCATTCATCCCCCGATGGCGTCCGGGGCTTTGCCGCTGGATGATCTGATGACAGACGTTCGCAACAGTATTGCGTCGTCCCTCTGAAGCAGAAGAACCCGGCCGCCAGGCCGGGTTCCGGTGTTCAGCGCACGGTGTTACCGGGCGAAAATAGCCTCGTAGAAACGCATGGTTCCCTCCCAGGAACGGGTGGCGGCCTCTTCGTCATAACCTATCGGCATGCCGAACTCCTCGGCGACCTTGTCAGCGCCAGGATTGGTGAATGAGTGCAGCACGCCGGGAAAGCTCACCAGGGTGAGATCGACTTCTGCATCCTGCATCTCCTTCACCAGGCCGGCGACCTGGTCCGAGGGAACCATCTTGTCGGCACCACCGGTGTACACCTGAACCCTGGCCTTCACTGTTCCGGCTTCGGCGGTTATGGGGCTGCCAAGCGCACCGTGGTAGCTGACGACGCCGTCCAGATCCACGCCCATACGTGCCATATTCAGGACCACCGCGCCGCCGAAACAGTAGCCTTGTGCAGCAATGCGGGACGCATCAACGCTTTCATGGTTTTGCAGGATCTCCATCGCCTTCATGAAGCGCGCCTTCACCTGATCCATGTCCTTGGTCGCTTCCTGCATGAACTTCTGGGCGGTATCAGGGTGGTCCGCCAGCTTGCCGGAGCCATACATATCGAGGGCAAACGCCGTGTAGCCAGAGGTCGCAAGCCGCTCTGCCTGCTCCCGAGCGAATTCATTGTGGCCCCACCATTCGTGGACCACCAGAACACCCGGGCGCTTTTCTTCAAATTCGTCGTCCCAGGCCATATAACCGGTGAAGGTGGTTTCGCCGATCTTGTACTCGACGGTCTCAGTTTGCATTTCTGCCAGTACCTGCGTGCTTGCCAGAGTGAGTGAGAAGGTTGCCACTGCCGCTATTGTTTTCATGGTCTTCATGATCAGTCCTGCTCCTTTTGAATCCAATTGTTTTGTTTCCGAACATCCAGTTGCCAACCTGATACTACGAGTCATCCTGAAAAAGGTAGCAGATGGTGAGATGGAGGATTTCCGAGAGCTTGTCCATCATGAGCAACTGTAAACGATTTTTTCAAAAGCTTAGCTGATGGCGTCAAAGGCACAAAAAAGCCGGGAGTGTCACGCCCGGCAATCAGATGAGCAACGCTTGGATTCAAGAACAGTGGCTTAGTCCGTCCTCACTTTCAGCATCCCAGAGAAATATGTCAGTCTTGCGACAATTGGGCATTTTTTGAGCAAGTAGCAGGCGTCACGATGTGTCGCTAACTAAAGGGCTGGAATTTTTCCTGAAGAACAGAAAGGCGGAAGACCGTATCGTTCGAGTAGTTTAGCCGGAGCAATGCTCAAGCTCGTCTATCGGATCCCCCAATAGCATTGTCAGGTAGTGCCTGGCAGCGTGTTCACTCGTGCTACGGAAAAGTGAACTTTCTCCTTTAATGTGAACTTCGTACCGGAATGGCTTGAAGAAGCCACTCACCTCCTTGAAGCCTAGTTCCAATAGCTCTACACATCTCTGCTTACAGGACCAAAGGACACGGGCTTCCACACCTTCGATCGCGTTTTCCATGATTGACATATATGCCCTCGTTGAAACGACGCGCAGATAAATCTGCTTCAGAGGGCTCATCCTGAGCGCATCACCCTAAATACGGTGTTTAACGGATTTTCCTTTCAACGCGACTATTCAAGCAATCCTTTGTTTCGGGATCGTGAAAAGCACTGTGGGGAAAGAAAAAACCGGCTCCAGTCCAGGAAGCCGGACAATAAGATCAGCATCTGATCTTCGAGAGAGCAGGTAGTGTGAAGGCAGAGAATGACGATTTGGTTACGGAAATAGTGCCAGTGCAGTAGCGTTTCCAGAATCTCAAGGCCGAACGATGTCAAATGCGGAGGTGAAGCCTTCTGGGCTGGCCTGTGCGTAAACCGCTGAAGGTTGCCACCCATTCCACGTGAAGCCTGCCACCCGGACCGGAGCAAGGCTGCCACCCATCGGAGCGTAGCGACGCGGGGTTTCTCTTCTTACTCCGAAGTCTCAGTGCTCG